>Ga0268298_10001561_pt1 | contig 26725 bp, 25 predicted proteins | sample WWTPWeurt_MetaG_FD_194462 | JGI IMG/M metagenome (GOLD analysis project Ga0268298, IMG submission 194462) | Activated sludge microbial communities from WWTP in Nijmegen, Gelderland, Netherland - WWTP Weurt | ecosystem: Engineered > WWTP > Aerobic digester > Activated sludge | place...
TGGCCATGATGAGTGGATGACTTTGAGGGCGATGATGCAATGAAAGGAGCGATGACGATGAAACGATTGAGCCTGTTGATCATGACTGTGTTGAGCGCCGCGAGTATCCAGGCGGCCGATCCCATCCCGATCTCGATGGGCGATACCCACAGTGGGGTGTTACGGCCCAACCCGGGGACGTGCGCCTACGCCAAAACCAATGAGACCTTGGCGTTGACGCTGGCCGAGCCCCTTTCCGCCCGGGTCCGTTTTGATACCGACGGCCGCTTCGGCGAAACCAAGACCTGGCGGGGGATTATCTACGACCAAACCACGGCGGCGGATTATTTGGAGATCAGCGCCAAGACGACGCGGACAGTGATGGGGCCGAATCGCAAGCCGAGAACCCTGACCGAGACCGTCCCTGTGTTCAAGTCCCGCCATCCCCATATCGACAACCTGATCGAACTGCCAGCGGGGAGCTTGAGCCTGAAGATCAGCTCGGTGGGCTGTGAGCCTTCAGCCTATAGCCTTAACCTGGCCGAGGTGGTGGAGCGGGGAAACATCCAAGGCGTGATCTCCGATCCGGTTGGTGTTCCCATCCCTGGGGCGGTAGTGGCGATCTACACCCCGGATGGGGCCTTCGTCGATACCACCTTGACCGACAATACCGGCGGGTATTGGGTTGAACTCGCCCCCGGGCGCTACTTCCTGCGCGCCAATGCCTCGATCTATTCCCCTGGCAAGCCTTTCCAGGGGGCGAGCGAGATTACAGTGACCGCGACGGGGACGACCCGGAATCTCACCCTGGGACCACAGCCCAATCTTGAATCGGCGTCTACCCTGATCTTTGCTTCCGGGCAGACGATGAGCCTCTATGGTTCAGGCTTTGGGAGTAGCAAGGACTATCTCGATCTCGGCGGCTATCTGACCAACTCCAGTGCCTACATTCAGAGTTGGACCGACACCCAGATCGATCTCAAGGTACCGGGTTCGGCGATCTCCGGCTGCTGGCGGGTATTCTCGACCCAGGGCGGCTACTCCGATTGTCTGATGTTGAGCCACAGCTGAGACCCAACTGAGATTCCCGGCCCGCGCCCCTCAGCGGAGCTGGAGGGGACGCGGGGTGAGCGACGCGGCGACCCCGACGATCCGCCGGTCACGGCGTGGCTTCGCACCCCGTGCCGGGCTGGTTTCGATGGCGGGCGGAAGCTCTGTTCGGCTCCTGCCCATTTCGGCCCGGCGTTCAGGCCAGGCCGAGGAATCGGGGTCTCCGCGGCCTGGGGCGACCCCAGCCCGCTCCGGGCCGGCTTCGATGGCGGGCGGAATCCATGTATGGCGCTCCCTGCCTGTTTCGGCCAGGCGTCCCGGCCAGGCCGAAGATCCGGGGCCGGTCACGGCGTGGCTTCGCACCCCGTGCCGGGTGAGCCTCACTCCCGGTCCCTGTCCGCCCTCCCTGGCGGTGGCGCCCCGGCCTCCCGCCCGAGCGCGGGGTGGTCGATTCCAGGCTCTTCAAGCCAGCCTCTTTCCCCCAAGTTTCGGTCGGCCTCCCTGCCGGTCTTCCCTCCCGCCCCCTTCCCCCCAACATGGGGGAATCGGCCTGTCGCTTGTTGGTTGTTCCCCGGTGCCGCGGGGAGGTCTGGCTGGGCGCGCAAGACAGCACGTCCCCGCCCAGGGAGACCAGGCGGCGCCGGCGCTCCCTGCCCGCGCTTGGCGGTCTGGCGCCTCCCTGCGCCAGTCACGGCCTGGCTCCCTGGTCGTGGTCGTGCCCAAAGCCGCGCCTGGGCCAGCCCCCCTCCGCCGCCCGGGGGCTGGTGGTGGGGTGGGTCCTTCCCGTCCTGTCCCCCCGCTCCTGGCGGGGGCTGGCGCGGTTCCCGCCGCGCTGGGTGGCTGGGTCCTGGCTTTGGGGGTGTCTCATGGCTGTGTCTGCGTTCTTCTCGGTTCCCGCCCGCTTTTCCGGGCGTGTCGTCTGTCGTGTCGGTCTTGGCGGTTCGGTCTGGGCCTGGCGCGCTCCGTCGGCTGGTCAGCGGCCTTCGCCCGCTTGTTTGTTCGTGCCTTTCGCTGGTCCTGTTCCGGCCTGGCGGTTGGCGCAGTGTGCCGCCTCCTTGGGTTGGTCGGCCTGGGTGCGCCCTGGGTCGGGGTGCGCGGTCTGGCAGTCGGGGCCGTTGTCGGCTTCCCCTCCCGCCTTCGCGGTCAAGGTGCGTTTGCCTCCTGGGGTGTCGGCGGCTCAGGCGCGCGCGGCCTTGCGGTTGGCTTGGGCGTCCTGGGCGCCTTCGGCCTTGGCCGGGTTGGGGGTGTAGCGGTGGCCGGTTTGCTGGTGTTGCCCGCCGGGGTGGTGGCGGTGGCCGGTTCCCGGCGGCTGCCGCCGGGGGCGGGGTCGGTCCTTGCCGGGGCGCTGTCGCCCTTGGTCGAGGCGGGGCGGTCCTTTGTGCTGGGCTGTTGTGTGGGGGCGGATGTGTTGGCCTTGTCTTGTCTGCCGCTGGCTCGGGTGGAGGTGTTGGCGGTCTTCGGTCCCCTGGGGCTGGGGGCGGGGTCTTTCTCGGCGGTGGCGGCGGTGGTGGCCCATGCCCAGGCCGGCGGGGCGGTGCGCTGGTTCGCCGGGGGCTCGCCCGCGCTCCCCTTGGGCGTGCGCCTGGTGGCGCGCACCCGGGCGGTGGTAGCCGCGGCTTCGGCTGGTCTGCTGCTGTTTCCGTCTTCGCCCAGTTCTCGGGGATCCTGGCTCGCCGCCCGGGTGGCGGTGGGTCGGCGGTTGCCGCTGGTGGCCGTGCCGCTGGGGTTTCCCGCTGCGGCCTTGCCGTCTTTGGGGGCCGGTGCCTGGCAGCCCGCCGGGGTGGCTGGGGCTTGGCGCTGGGTGGGTTCGGTTGGTGTTCGCTAAAGGAGGTCTTCTATGTCCTATCCCTGTCTTTCCGGTGACGCCTGGTCGGCTTTGGCCCGGGAGGAATACGAAATCGAGGTGATCGAGGAGGCCCGCCGTCTGGTGGCGGGGGAGCTCCCGGGGGTCCCGAGTCTGGAACATCTGCGGGTGTTGTTGGCCTGGTTGGATGGGGCGTTGCCCCCGGCGCCTTTCAACCCTGAAGAACAACCTTTTTGAGATCGGAGGCGTGCAAAGTGTACAGCTTACACATTCACGAGGTGTCGCGGCTTATCGTGAAGCCGTTGCGTCGGGTCGATAAGGAAGGACACGTCACCCGCTGGCAGAGCTTTGTTTTCTGCACTCGGGAGGGTGAGCGCTTCGAGGTGGTGGCCTTCCTGCCGCAGGACATCCCCTTGCTGCCGCCCCAGGTGGAGGGTGAAGCGCCGCCAGCCCCCCACGCGGTGGAGGTGGTGGGATGAGTGCGGCGCGCTTTCCACTCGGGCGGATCGTCGCCACGCCGGGCGCCTTGCGGGCGCTCACCGAGGCCAGTGTCTCGCCTTCGCTGTTGTTGCAAAGGCATCAGCAAGGCGACTGGGGCGAACTGAGCGCGGAAGACATCCGCGAGAATGAAATCAGTCTGGTGCATGGCTGGCGCCTGCTTTCCGCCTATCCCCTCTCCAATCGGGAGAAGGTCTGGATTATCACCGAGGCGGACCGCTCCGCCACCACCCTGTTGTTGCCCGAAGAGTATTAACCCATGTGTTTGGGGCTGGGAGAAACCAGCCCCGGAGGAGATCTCATGAACGCCATTATCAAAACCAACCTCATCGAGCCGGAACGGTCCGCGGTCGTGGCCGCTCCCTCGCCTTCGCTTGGAGTAGGCCTCTCCCCACTCTCCGCCGAATCCCTCATCGCCAAGGCGATCGAGCATCAGGTTCCGATCGAGACCATGGAAAGGTTGCTCGCCATGCGTAAGGAGTTGAAGGCGGAACAGGCCCGCGAAGCCTTTTATCGGGCGCTGTCGGGCTTTCAAGCGGCCTGCCCGGTGATCCCCAAGACCAAGACCGCCGAGGTGCTGTCCCGCAGCGGGGGGAGTTATCGCTATACCTATGCGCCCCTTGATGGGATCGTCAAGGTGATCGCACCTTTATTGCAGCAATACGGCCTGAGTTTCACAGTGCAAACCCGCCTGGAACAGGAGCCCTTGTCGCAGGTGGCCGTCTGTACCGTGCACCATGTGGATGGGCATTCGGAGTCTTCGGAGTTCCGCGCCCCGATCGATCAGGGGGCGAGGATGAACGAGATGCAGAAGGCCGCCTCGGCCCAGACCTACGCCAAGCGTTATGCGCTCTGCAACGCGCTCGGCATCCTCACCGGGGATGAGGATGACGATGCCCAGGCGGTGAATGGATCGGCTCAGGTGGCGCCCAATCCGGTCTCCCCGATGGTGGCGGTGGAGGGGTCGGCATCAGCCCCGGCCCCGGAGGCGGCCAACCGCCCGGCGCCGTCTCCCCGCCCCCTGCCGGCCGGTAGGCCGGTCCAGGGTAGCACCGCAAACCCCGACACCCGCCCGGTCACCGAGGCGCAACTCCGGCGCCTGGAGGCGCGTATCCGGGACTTCGGGGTGGAGCGGGAACGGGTCAAGCGCTGGGTCAAGGGCCAATGGTCGCTGGAGCACTTCGAGGGGTTGAACCGGAGCCAATACGAGGAGCTGGATCGCCGCCTTGAAGATTGGGCCAAACAGGTCAAGGCGGAGGCCGAAGCCGAGGCCGCCCGGCGGCAACGCACCTTGCAGGAGGCCAGGCGTCATGGCTGGGATGGCAATCTGGAGAGCCTGCCCGCCCTGGTGGAGCGGTTGCGCGCCGCGGCCAAACGGACTCGGAGCCAGGCCCAGTATGCCGAGGGGCGCACCTATTTCGAGGAGATGAACCAGGCCACCACCATGGAATCCCTCGCCGGGCGGCTGGCGCTCATCGCCAAGCCTGCCCTGAGCCGTGTCGAAGGGCCCGCCCTGAGCTGTGTCGAAGGGGCGCAGGAGGCGCTGGCGGATGAAGCCCAAGCCGAGCGCGCCGCCCCGGCGGCTATGCTCAGGACAGGACTCCAGGCCGAAGTCCCCCACTAACCCCAGGCGCCCCCCTAGCGGGGGCGCTTCCTCATTTTTACCGATTTCAGACAGGAGACCAACCATGCCCGCCCGCCCCACCCATGATCTCAGTATCAAAACTGGAGAGTACACCGACCGTCAGACCGGCGAACAAAAGGCCCGCTGGCTGCGCATCGGCTCGGTGTTCCGCCACGATGACGGCTCGACCTCGATCAAGCTCGACTGCCTGCCCCTCGGCCTGCCCGACTGGAACGGCTGGGTGAATGTGTTCCCGCGCGAGGAGCGGCGGGATGAACCCCCGACACGAAACGCGGCGCCACCTCGATCGGCGCCACGACCGCCACGCCCCGAGCCGGATTGGAGCGACGACGTACCTTTTTGAAGCCAATCGAAGCGGCTCTTGATGTGGCACTTCCTTTTTTGTTCGTTCCAGCCAGCGCCAGGCAAAGCGAAACCCCACGCCCTGTCCTCGGCTTGAACAAGTTCAAGGAGGCGAGTCCCTATCAACAACTCTTGCTAAATGTGGTAATTATTACTTATTGATTCAAATACAGTATCCGGCATCAGGCGAAAGGGGAAACCAATGAGCGCGGAACGCATCTCAGAAGCCGTTGAAATAGCCAACCGAGCGGCGCAGCAGGCCGAGGAGGCCGCCCGCCGCAGTGACGAGGCGGCGTCAGGGGCCGATCATTCCCACCAGGCGGCCCAGGCCCACGCCCAGCAGGGCGAGGGTGCCGCCTCCGAAGCCCAACACCAGGCGACCCAGGCCGCGCAGACCGCCGAACAGGCGCATGGCGCCGCCGGCCAGGCGTCCCAAGCCGCCGCCGATAGCGAGAGCCACGGACGTTCCGCCGCCGACGCCGCCCAGGAAGCCCATCAGCAGGCCGGCCAAGCGAGCCAGGCCACCACGGAGGCGCAGGGTCACTCGGCCACCGCCTCCCAGGCTGCCGGCGAGTCCCAGCAGCATGCCAGCGTGGCCGGTCAGCACGCGACCACGGCCCAAGATCACGCCACCGCCAGCGCCCAGGCGGCGAGCCACGCCGATCAGAGCGCCCAGCACGCCGACAGCGCCGCACACGAAGCCGAAGCCCAATCCCAGAGCGCCCAGAGCGCTAGCCGCGAGGCCGAATCCCAGGCGAGCGCCGCTGGCGAGGCCGCCTCCCAGGCTCACGGACACGCCGAGACCGCCGCCACGGCCGCCGAGGAGGCCCATACCCAACAGGGGCAAGCGGCCCAGGCGGCCGCCGATAGCCAGCACAGCGCCAGCACCGCGGCCCAGGAGGCCCAGCAGGCCCAGACCCAGGCGGAGCAGGCCAGCAGCTCGGCGCAGACCGCGGCCCAACAGGCCACTACCGCCGAGGCTGCCGCCGGCGAGGCCCACACCCAGGCGCAAGCGGCGCAGACCGCCGCACAACAGGCCGAGTCCGCTTCCGGCCAGGCCGCCACCGCCGCCGGCCAGGCGGAACAGCACGCCCAGACCGCCCAGAGCCACGTCGAACAGGCCGCCAGCCAAGCCGAAGCGGCCACCACCGCCGCGAACACCGCCCAGGAGTCCGCCACCCAAGCGGCATCCCAGGTCGGCGCCGCCCAGGAATCGGCGGCCAGAGCGTCCGCCAGCGCCCAGGCCCTGGAGCAGCACAGCGCCGAGGCCGCCACCGCCTTGCAGGAGTCACAACGCTCCGCCGAGCAGGCGACCCAGGCCGCCCAGCAGGCAGAAGCCAGCCGTTCCGAGGCCGAGGGCTCCGCCCGCGAGGCGGCCGCCCGCCTGCACGACGCCGAGGGCGTGCTCCAGCAGACCGAGGACCTGCATCGGCAAGCCGAACAATTTCTCTCCGAATTGCGCGGCGAGTTGCAGCAGGCGGAACAGGCGCGCCGGGACGCCGAGCAGGCGCGCGACGAGGCCCAGCGGCTGCGCGAGGAGACGTCCCAGGCGCTCGAACGTGCCGAAGCCGCCGCCAATCAAACCGACGAATGGGAGCAGACAGCGTCACGCTCCGCGAGCGAGGCCGAGAGCGCCGCCAGCCAGGCCCAATCCGTGCTGTCCCAAGCCTTGGCGATGCTTTAGCCCCCAGCCACCTGCAGCGAGACCCTCCCCATGACGAATCCTCAGCAGATTGCCGGCTACGCCACCCTCAGCGGTCATGCCTACCACCCGGACAGTGGAAGGCCCCCCGCGGGTTGGGAATTGCTCGACACCGCCAATCACTCCTCCGGTTTTCAGGCCGCCGCCTACCGTAACGTGCACACCGGCGAGGTGGTGATCGCCTATCGCGGCACCGATGAAATAAACGACGTCATCGCCGACGGCCAGGGGTGGCAGCCCACCCTGACGCGGATGCTGACCTCAAGCAACGCTCGCCCCGAGCTTGGCGACCTCACGGCTTCCGAAGCGCCAAACCTGTTCGACGAACAGGTCCGGCTGGCCCACCGTTTCGCCGAGCACATCCGCCAGAACGAACCGGACGCCGACATCACCTTCTCCGGGCACTCCCTCGGCGGCGCTCTGGCGCAGATCGAGGCCGTCCGTTCCGGCGGCAGCGCCCAGGCGTTCAGCGCCCCGGGGGTCAAGGATTACCTCGACAGCCATTATCCCGACGCCGACCTCGGGCGGCTGCACAACCACGTCCGCGAGTCCGATCTGGTCCCCAAGGCCGGCGACCAGGCCGGTAACGTCTATGTCTACCCCAAGGTGGACGAGTCCATGCGCGGGGAAAGCTGGGATCTGCCCCAGCGTGTCCAGGACGAACACTCCATCACCTATCAGGCCGCCGACCTCTGGGCCGGGGCCACGCCCATCCAGGCCCAGGGTCCGGCCGTCGATCCGGCCATCCATGCCGAAGCGGGCGGGATGTCGACCCAGCCCTTCGTCGATTCGCTGCAGGGCGGCTCGTACACCACGGGCGGCGAGTCGGGCGCCATCGACGCCGCCGAGCGCGCCGAACAGGGGGCGCAGCAGGCGGCCGGCGCGCAGCATCGCGCCGATGGCGCCACCGAACAGAGCGCGGCGCAGGCGGCGCAGGCCGAATCCGCCCAGCGTGAGGCCATGAACGCCGCGCACCAAGCCGGCGAGGCCGCTGGTCAGGCGAGCCGTGGCGCCCAGGAGGCCGAACAGCAGAGTCAGCGCGCCGCCGGTGGCGCTGGCGAGGCCCTTGACGGCGCCCAGCGGGCGACCCAGGGGGCGGCTAGCGGCGCCGACTCCGCGCACGAGGCCGGGCAGATCGCCGAACAGGCCTCCTCCCAGGCCGCCAGCGGCCTGACCGCCGCCCAGGAGGCCCAGACACAGCAGCAACAGAGCCAGAGCCATCTGGCCGATGCCGACAGCCAGGCCCAGCAGGCCCAGGCCCAAGCCGCCGCCGTCGAGGAACGGATGCAGGCGGCTCAGGCTTCAGCAGCTGCGGCCACCCATGAATCCGTCGCTGCCGGCGAACAGGCGCACACCGCCGAGCAGGCGAGCGGGGAATCCTCCGCCCAGGCCCAAGCCGCCCAACAGTCCGCCCATCAGGCCGCGGCCGCTGCCGAGGCGGCCCGGGGCGAGGCTGGACAGGCTGCCGAGTCCCAGCAGCAGGCGGCCGACGCCGCCAGAGAGAGCGCCGAACAGGCCCATCTGGCCGCCCAGGCCGAGACAGACGCCGCCGAACAGGCCCACGCCGCCGAACAGCACCGCGCCACCGCCGCCGAGGCCGCCGGGGAGAGCGCCGCCGTCGCTGCCCAGGCCGAGGCCCAGGCCGAGGAAAGCGGCCGACAAGAGCAGGTCGCCGAGCAGGGCATGAGCACCGCGGCCCAGGCCGACGCCGAGGCGCTTGCCAGGGCTCAGACCGCAAGCGAACAGGCCGGCCAGGCGCATGCCTCCGCCGAGGCGGCGGCGCACGCCGCGACCACCGCGCAGCAGCAGGCCGAGCAGGCGGAGGGGGCGCAAAGCCATGGCGAGCAACGGCTCGGCCAGATCACCCAGACCGCCGCCCAGTGCGATGAAGCCTGCCGCGGCGGGCAGGAAGCGGAGCGCCGCGCCGGTGAACAGTCGCAAGCCGCCGAGGAGCAGCGGAGCGCCGCGGAACAGAGCCTACAGGCCATCGAGTCGGTGCGCCAGCGCAGCGACAGCACCCTCGCCTCGGTCACCGACCTGCTGCGTCAGGCGCGCGAGTTGCGCCAACAGATCGACGAGATCCGCGTCGACACCACAAGAATTTCCGCGGAAACCGAGACCTTGCGGCGGGAGGCGGGGGATCTGGCGGATCGCGCCGAACGGATCGAGCGCGCCGCGGCCCAACGGTCCCACGTAGCCGAGAGTTTCGCGCGCAATGCCCATTCGGCGCTGGCCCGAGCCTCTCGGGTGTTGTGAGCTCGAATCGGGCTGGGGTAGGCAGGGCATCGCGCACCAAACATTCGAGACCTCCCCCACCCATCCGGTGGATGCGGCGCCCAGTCGTAGAGTGGATAAGCGCAGCGCATCCACCAATCCATCCAAGCATCGTCGAAGAGCACCGCGCTCCACCATGAGAAGAATTGGTGGATGCGGCGCCAAGCGCCTTATCCACCCTACCGCGGGCCAGAGGCCCGCGCTCCCAGCCGGGCGTTCGGCGGGGAACAGGTCCACCGGACCTGTTCCTATTCCGCCTCACCCTGGGCGAGACGAAACCCCAGGTGGAGGCTGCGGTAGTCCGGCGTAAGCCAGTAGCGGAAGGCGGAACGCACCCACGCGGGGATGCTGTTCCAGGAGCCGCCGCGGTGCACCCGCCGGGCGCTGGCATCATTCTTGCTAGAGCATCGCTTCTCGCTGCCATCGTAGTTCTCCACATAGGCCGAACAGGTCCATTCCCACACGTTGCCCGCCGTGTCATATAAACCCCAGGGATTGGGCGGGAAGGAGCCCACCGGCGCCGTGTAGTCCCAGCGGTCGCGTCCCTCCGCCAAGGGACGACAACACGAGTCCTGCCCATAGTTGGCGTACTCATGCGAAGCTTGATTGCCCCACCAATAGGCCGTCGTCGTCCCCGCCCGCGCCCCATATTCCCACTCCGCTTCCGTCGGCAGCCGGTACTTCTTTCCCGTCTTGGCGTTGAGTTTCTCGATGTACTCCTGAACATCGTTCCAGGAGACGTTCTCTACCGGGCAGCGGTCGCCACAGCTTGAGAAAGACGACGGGTTGCTCCCCATCACTGCCTGCCACTCCCCTTGGGTCACTTCGTATTTCCCAATCTTGAAACCCTCGACACACACCTGATGCAGCCCCTCGTTTTTGCCTCGACCGCCCTCGTAGCTCGGACTGCCCATCTCAAAGCAGCCCCCCTTGATCGCCACGAACTCACCCGCTCGCTTCTCGGCCTGCGCCCGCTCTTCCGCCACCCGCGCCTCGGCCTGCGCCCGTTCTTCCGCCACCCGTGCCTGTTCTGCTTCCGCTCGCGCCTTCGCTTCCGCCTTGGCCTTGGCCTGCGCCTGCGCCTTGGCCTTGGCTTCCGCCTCGGCCTTGGCTTTCGCCTGGGCCTGCGCCTGCGCCCTGGCCTCCGCCTCCGCCTTCGCCGCCGCCGCCTCCGCCGCCTTCCTCTTCTCCAACTCCTTGCGCAACTGCCGGTCGATCGCCTCCAACTGCGCCTCTTCGTTCGCCGAACCCACCTGGATGAACCGACCCTCCCCAGCTAACGCCGGCACTCCCGGCAACGTCCCCAGGCCAACCACCCAGGCCCAGAGTCCGAGCCGGAATATTCCTCTGATCCCCTTTTGCATCGATGTTGTGCTCCTCTTCAATGGCTTGTGAGTATTCAGTCTTGTAGGGTGGATAAGCGCAGCGCATCCACCAGGAGAATATCGGTGGATGCGGCGCCAAGCCGCCTTATCCACCCTACAACTTACCCGCGCTCAGGCGTTGACCTGGGCGCCGCGCACCAGCGCCAGTTGTTCCTCGAAATCGGCGTGGACGGCGCGGGCCTGCTCATCGAGCACCCGCGCCATCTCCTGGCCGTTGACCAGGTCCCGGGCGGTGATGCGCACCAGCCCGTCGGGGGTCAGCGCCAGGGTGACCTCCACCGGGTAGTTCTTGCGCGGGTTGGCGATGGGACCGAAGGCGAAGTGACCCAGGCTGCGCTCGGTGCCGTCCTCGCCCCGGCGCTGGACGAATTCGAGGATGAGCCGGGTCTGCTCGGGCCGGTTGGTGTAGAAGGTGCGGGCATAGGCGGCGGGCAAGGGGGTGTTGCGGGCAATGAGGGGTTCGAGGCCCGGCTGGTGGCGTTGACGGTCCCACACCCGCAGGCAGAGATCCGCTGTGGCCACCTGGCGCAAGAGTCCGCCGCCCTGGTCCCGTCCGCCCAGCCGGCCCGCCAGCACCGCCGCGCCAAAGGCGACGGCCTGGTGGGGTTGGCGCAAGACGAGGTCCTGGGGCGGCTTGCCGGAGACCCGGCGCAGTTCCGTCGTCACCATCGGCAACAGCGAGGAACCGCCGGTGAGCAGGATCTTGTCGACATCCCGCCAGTCCAACCCCGCCGCCTGGAGGCATCGCTCGCAGACCTCGAGGGTGCGGCGCACCGCCCCGCCCACCAGGCGGTCGAAGTCCATCCGCGTGAGCAGAAACTCGAAGGGCCGCCCCAGCAACAACAGCGGTTGGTGCACCTGGGAAATCCCGGGTTTGCTCAGGCGGATCTTGCTCTCTTCGGCGAGCCGGCGCAGCCGGTGGGCGGTCGCCGGATCGGTGAGGGGGCTCAAGCCGTGGCGGCGTTTGAATTCGCCTTCGGCCCAGCCCATGATGGCCTCGTCGAGGGTGCGGCCACCGACATCCGCCAGGCCATCGGTGGCGAGCACGTAGAGCCCGTCGCGCCCGGTCTGCAACAGGGTGACGTCGAAGGTGCCGCCGCCGAAGTCATAGACCAACAGGGTGCGATCGACCGGCCCCGCATCGAGTCCATAATAGGTGGCGGCGGCGACCGGCTCTTCGATCAGGCGCACCTCCCCGAGCCCAGCCAGGCGGGCGGCGATCAAGGTGGCCTGGCGTTGGGGATCGGTGAACTGGGCCGGTACGGTGACGACCACCGGCCCCAGGCTGTCACTGGCGAAGGTGTCGGCATCGCGCAGGAGCTTTTTGAGGATGAGCGCGGAGAGGGCCTCGGCCGTCCAGGCGCGGCCCAGGTGGTCGCGGTAACGCCAGTCGGCCTCTCCCAGGCGGCCCTTGATGAAGCGCGCCGCTGGCAGCTCGGGGGCGTCGTCGAGCAGTTCTTCCACCGCGGCTCCCACCAGGCAGCCTTCGCGGCCGATGTAGACCAGGCTGGGGGTGCGGAACTGGCTGGCGTCATGGACATCGGGAAAGAGAGCCGGCTGACCCTGGGTGTTGACCTGGGCAATCATCGAGTAGGTGGTGCCGAGGTCGATCCCCGGGAAGATCATGGTTTGCCTCCAGCCAGGGCATGGATCGTTTCACGCACCGCCGTCCCGCCCCCTTCCTCTAGCCGCTGGGCCTGCTGTTGGAAGGCGCGCAACCTTTGCTCCACGCCGTTCATCTCGCGCAACCGCTGATCGATCAGCCGTAACCGACCCTGGGCCTCGCGACGCTCGCTTTCGGCGGTGCGAGCCCGGGTGGCGAGGCTGTCGCGCAGCAAGCCGTCGAGCTTGAGCTGGACATCGCGACGGATGGCGTCGACGGCGGCGCCGAGGCGGACGAGCTTCTCGCGTTGTATCTCGCCAACCACCCGCAGCAGTTCGTTTTTCAGCGCCTCCTTGGCTTTCTGAATCTCTTCGGCGAGGTTCGCCTGCTCTTCCTTGCGCCAGGAGAAGTAGGTATAGATCACGGCGCCGACGAACAGGAACAGCAGAGCGACCCCCAGGTAAGCGGCCTTGCGGGTGTTGAGACCGACAAAACTACCGACGAGGGACAGGGTCATGAGGACGAGGAACACCAACCGACGCCCTTCGCCCAGGCGATGGATGAAGGTTCGCCGCGGCAGCTCGCCACGATAGCGGATCTCCATCTCCAGCATCTGGGAGAGCGGTTCCCACAACTCCTGATTGTCGGGGACGGCATAGGCGATGCTGCGCACCTGGGCGCCCATCTGCCCGAGCCCGGCTTCGAGCGCTTCGCGGGCACTGGCCAGGCCATCGCGCAGCAGGATGCAGTCCTCGTCGAGCTGGACGCGCAAGGATTTGGCGATGCGGCGGCGCAGTTCGGCCAACAGCGCGGGTTTGAGGCTCAGGCGCAGGGTCTTGTGGGTCAGCTCCCGCTCCAGATCCTCGGGACCCAGGCTGTCAACGAGCTGCTCCATGTGTCCGGCCAGTTTCCCCGACTTGAGGAGCGCGACCCGATTGGCCTCTTTGATCCCCAGTTGGAGCTGCCCGACCGCTTCGAGAAAGGCGGCGCGCAGGGCGTCGAAGCGGGCGCGCAGATCCTCGTCGCCGCCGCCGATGGTCCGCTCGATCCTGGCCTCGCGTTTGCGGCGGGCCTCGAGTTGACGCATCTCGGTGTCGAGCCGCTCGCGGGTCATCTTCCCCAGAACGGCCAGCCGTCGTCCGAGTCGGGCCGCGCGTAGCGCCCGGCGCAGGGGATCGCGGGGACCGGCGATGAGAAAGCCCGGCAAGGCCGGCGGGGCCGCCGGTTCGAACCAGGTCAGGGGCAGCGCCGGGAGTCCGCCGCCGACGTCTTCCCACCAGCCGAACACCGGCGCCTGGCCCCGCCCCACCACCAGACACCATAGCGCCGCCGCGCCCTGCCGGAGCGATTGCAGCGCTGCGCGGTCGGTCTTGCTCCAGGGGTGGTGGCTCTCGGCCGCGAGACACAACAAGGGCGCTTCCGCTGTCAGTCGGGCGGCCGCCGCCGGGTGTTCCTCGACCACGCCGGGATCGCGCGGCATGAGGATGCGCAGACTGCGCAGCGGTGGCGGTCCCGCCAACCCCAGGCGCACCGGTTCCACCCAGACGCCCCCCTCCGCGTCGGCGCCGGTCAGCCCGGTATCCTGCACAGCGGCAAGAAACCCCTCCAGGGAATCGAACTCCTGTCGCCCGCTGGTGGCGGTCTCCAGACTGTAGCCGCGCTCCTGCACCCGCACCTCCACCCAGCCCAGGGCATCGGGGATGCGCACGGAGATATGGCGGTGTTCGGGGCCGATCAACCAGCCGAGCGCCAGAGTGCGTACCTCGGCGGTGAGACCGAGCAGCAGCAGACTGAGCGGCGCCTGCCGCTCCTCCGGCTCCAGGCGGTGGAACTCCTCGGCGAGGGGCATGACCGCCTGACCGCGTTCGAGGTATCCGGCCAGCTCTTCCCCCTGACCGATGGCCGTAGCCAGGCCGCGCTCGATCTCTTCCAAGGGCGCACTCACCGCCGCCCCTCCGGCATATCCGGCGCCGCCCCCCGGCCCCGCGCGGTTCACCCTTTGCCTCCACGCTTGGGCTTGCTCTCTTTGTCCGGGGCCACAACCGCCTTGGGCTTGAGGCGCGCCAACTGCTCCTGCGCCTCGGCGTAACCCGGGGCCTGGGTATCCCATTCCCGGGCCCGGCCCAGGGCGATCTCGGCGATGTCCGCCTCGCCCCGCTCCAGCGCCCGCTGCGCGGATTTGACGAAGAGCAGCGCCCGCTCGCGCTTGAACTCGGCGACCGCCTGCCCGGAGTCATCCCATTGCCGGGCCTGATCGAGCGCCATTGGCACCATCGCCAGCTCACCCTTGTCGAAGGCGCGCCCGGCGGTGGCCAGAAAGGCCTGGGTGCGTTGGCGGCGGAAGTCGCGTTTCTCTTCCAGTACGGCCTCACGGGCCTGATCGTACAGGCGCGCCGCCTGGGCGTAATCGTTCGCCGCCACCGCCGTCTGGGCCGCGTCGAGCGCCTGCTGGCGACGCTCGCCGGGCACGGCGTTGGTGATCTCGGCGGACTTGAGGACACGCTCGAACTCCCGCAGCTCGCTTTCGTACCTCAGCCGGTCGCGGTAGTAATCGCGGATCTCGGTGGGCATCGCCTTGAGTTTCTGCAATTGGGCGAGAATGGCCTTCCACTCGGGAATGATCTCCGTCGGTTCCGCGGTCTTGCCCTGCTCCTTGGCCATGTTGATCTGGCCCTGCAACCCGGGCAACGCGGCATCCACCGCGTCGCGATAGCGCCGGTGGACTTCGTCGGCCTGGGCCAGCGCCGCCTCCTCGGTGCGCAGTTCGCCCTCGATACGGCGGCGCTCGTCGTCGCTGCGGGCCATGCGCACCTGCCCTTCCAACCGCCGCGCCTCCGATTCGTGTCCGCGCAGCGCCTCGCGCAGATCGCGCTGTTGACCGTCCACCAGTTTCAACAATCCCTGGCCCTCACCCTCGAAGCGCAACAGCTCGCTGCGCGAACGGGTCCCGGTGTTGGGGTCGGGAATCAGCCCCTTCAGGCTGGGGTAACTGAGCACCCCGCCCACCACCAGGGCGCCGAGGACCGCCACCGCCCCGAGCCATTTCAACACCCGGGCGCCGGCGGACCAGTCCTTGCCGGTCAGCGCCTGGCCGAAGGCGGCCATGTCCGGGAAGCGCTGCTCGGCCTTGGCCGAGAGCGTGCGCATCACCGCCCGCGACAACCCGGCCGGCACATCGCGCCGGGTCTTGTTGAGCGGTTCCACCACCCCGGTGGGGACCTGCCCGGCGAGCATCTCGTAAAGCACCACGCCCACCGAATACTGATCGGCGCGGGCGTCGATCTCGCCCAGTCCCAGCAACTGCTCGGGGGCCATGTAATAGGCGGTGCCGAGGGCGACCCCGGTGCGCGTCATCTCGGTCTGGGTCTGCACCCGGGCGATGCCGAAGTCCATGAGTTTGACCTGGCCGTCCTCGGTCAGAAACACGTTCTCCGGCTTGACATCCCGATGCACCAGGATGCTGTGGGCATAGCCGAGGGCCGAGCAGAGCGCCTCGCCGACCTTGAGCGCCTCGGCGACGCCAAAGGGGGTGCGCGCCGCGCGCTGGGCGAGCAGACGCTCGCGCAGGGTGTGGCCTTCCACCAGCTCCATGGTGAGATAGTAGAACTGGCCGCTGTAACCGACGTCGAACACCCGCACGATGTTGGGGTGCGACAGCCGGCAGGCCACCTTGGCCTCGTTGAGAAACCGCTCCTGCGCCCGGGCGTTGCCCATCAGCCCCGGCAGCAGCACCTTGAGCGCCACCCGCTCGCCCTTGAGCCGGTCCATCGCCTCGTAGACCGTGCCCATGCCGCCGGAGCCGAGCACCCGGCGCACCTCGTAGCGATCGCTGAGCAGCGTCCCCGGCTCCAGACCGACCGCGGCCACGCCCGGTCCGCCCACCCCGCGGGTGAGGCTCGCCTCCGCCAGGGGCAGATCCATCACCTGGGTGCGCGACAACCCGACCACCGCCGCCCCGGCGCTGCGCAACACCTGCCCGGCCGCTTCCAGTTCGGTTCGGCGGGCCTGGTATTTTTCCTTGAGCGCGGGCGTCGGCGCTGCAGCCAAACGCCGCTCAAGGTCTTCCAGGCGGGCCTTGAGCGCCGCTTCCACCTGACCCGGTTCCACCGCCTCGGTCATTCCCAGGACGCCGAGCGCTTCGTCACGCGTCATCTGCCATCTCCCATCTGTTTTGCCGTTTATCTCCACTGATCCACAGCCGTCGTCCGGCTCGGTTCTCAATTCCGCAACCTCGACGGCTCCATCAAAACACACCCTGGCGAATCCGGAGGTGGCGACCCCCGATCGGGGCGTGACTCGCATGGCCTGTTTGGACCGCTAATAGGCCCGGAACAACAATGGTAACTCAGTTAAAGAGGTCCGCGCAGTGGACCCAACAGGGCTTTTGGATGGCGTCGCGGATCAGGATCAGTAATGGTAACGGGCCTGCAAGAATTCGACGCGCTCGTGCTTGACCACATACACGAGACGATGCTCCTGGGTGAGGCGGCGCGACCAGACATCGGCGCCAAGATATTTGAGGGGTTCGGGTTTGCCGATCCCGTGGAAGGGGTCGCGCAATACCGCCTCGACCAGATCGAAAAGGCGCAAGGCCAAGCGGCGATCGGTTTCCACCCAGTAGCGCCAATCTTCCAGAAACTCGGGATGGAAGGCCGGTAAGCGGGTACCGGCAGAGGGATCAGTTCGTTTCATCCAGACCGCGCAAGGCGTCGAGGGTGGCGGTCGGGATCTCTGAGCTTCGAGCGCGCGCCAAGGCCGCCAGCAAGCGTTCGGCATTGCGCGGCGAGCGGAGCAGATGGGCCGTCTCCAGCAGGCCGCGCAACTCGTCCGCCGCGATGAGCGCCACATCCGCCGCGTTCCGGCGGTGAATGATGACGATCTCCCGATCCTCGCTCGCCGCATTGCACAGGGAGGCAAAGGCGGCACGGGCTTGGGTATAGGTGGTTTCGAGAGCCATTCTCCCCTCCTTATTTGTACACTGGTACTGTACATCTAGGCGAAATTTGGATCAACCTGAATACGCCTGCGAAGACCAGAGCGATGGTGGAGGCGGCGCCAAGCGCCTTATCCACACTACAGAAGATGAATAGAGTCGTAGGGTTTTTTCCGGCGGCGGGACCTTCGGTAGTCCTACCAGCCCCGCCGCCCGTCATCCCTGGCAAGGCTATTTGGCAACCCCTCCCTTGGCCACCTGGACGCGGACTCATGGATACCCAGGCGCCACACCCGCCCGCTCCTTGAAGCGGACGGCTCCGGGCCAAGGTGGTCGCGGAATTGCTACCACGGCCTGGGTAGACTGGGCGAGACGAAACCCCTGGTTGTTGTTGCGGTTGTCCGGCGTATTCCTGTTGCGGTTGGCGGAACGCACCCTCGCGGGTTTGTTGTTCCAGGAGCCGCCGCGGTTCACCCGCTGGGCGTCGTCCGGCCCGCGCCCCGGCGAAATAGGCTATGGCGGAAGATGGCCCGGCGCAAGCCCAGGGTGTCGGCGTGGCTGGCATGGCCGATCCAGCTCTGCACGCTGGCGTCGATCGCTGCCCAGTCGATCCGGCCCGCCGCGTAGCCGGCCGCCAACCGGCGCAGGTGGCGGTCGAAGCGGTGGGCGTTGTCGGCGCGCAGGCGGCGGAAATCCGGAAACACCAGATAGCCGAGCAGATCCAGCCCATCGCGGGTGCGGCTGATCTCGGCCTTGCGCGGGTGCAGGCGCAAGCGGTTCTCCGCCAGCCGCTCGCGGATGGCCTCGCGTAGCGCGGCCAGTGCTACGCTGTCATCGCCCAACACCACCATATCGTCGACATAGCGCAGATAGGCCGGCGCGCGAATGCTCTCTTTGAGCCAGTGATCGAAGTCGTCGAGATAGAGGTTGGCGAAGAACTAGCTGGTGAGGTTGCCAATGGGTATACCGTGCGCTCGCTCCAGGGGCGCGAGCAGATCATCGCCGGGGAACCACAGCGGGGGTTCGTCCGTGGGTGGGCTGGTGTCGATGATCCGCCCGAGCAGGTCCAGCACCCGGGGGTCCTTGATCCGGTCGGCCAGCTTGGCCTTGAGCAACGCATGGTCGATGGAGGGAAAGTAGCGCGCCACGTCCAGTTTGAGCACATAGGGGTAACGCCGCGCCCAGCCCTGATAGCGGTCCACCGCCCGGTGTACGCCTTTGTTCACTCGACAGGCGTAGGAATCGAAAATGAAGCGCCGGTCCAGGGGCGGCTCGATGACCCGCATCAGGGCATGGTGCACCACCCGGTCGCGAAAGGGCGCCGCGGCGATCAACCTGGGTTTGCGTTCATAGACGGTGAACAGGCGATAGGGGCCGGGCTGGTATTCGCCGCTCTCCAGTTCCGCTTGCAGGGCGAGCAGTTCCCGCTCCAGATTGAGCGCAAACCGGCCCACGCTGGGCCGATCGGCCTTGCCCAGGCGTGCCGCCCGATAGGCCAGGTAGAGATTGTCGAAGGCGACGACCCGGGGCCAGAGCCCGCCCAGGCGTTTCACGCGGGAGGGCGCGCGGCGAAACGTTGCCAACCGCCCACCTGCTGGCCGAGGGCCGTCAGGAGTTTGGCGCCATGCTCATAACGGCGCGCCGGAATCACCCGCAGCTCGAAACAGACCCGCCACAGGTGCAGCAACAGATTCAACCGCTGGCTGGCGCGGGCAAGATGGGGTGATTTATCCTTGGCATAGGCGGCGCTGGTCAGGGCGTCGAGCAGGTCGAGCACCCCGTTCTCCAGGCGCTCGCCGAGGGTGAAGCGACGCACGCGGGGGAATTGGTCGATCACCGGGATCAGCCACAGCAGCAGCTCGTGGCAATCCTGCACCGCCTTGGGGGTGGGGTCGGTTCGGGAAGTTGTGCCTTCAGTCATGAGTTGGTAGTTCGTAGGGTGGATAAGCCTGCCCTGAGTGGCGAGTCATGAGCTTGTCGAATGATCGAGCCGTCGAAGGGCGCAGCGCAACCACCGCATTTTGTTTCAGTCATAAGGTCGGGTCAGCTCGGTAGATCCGCTGTGCGGACTTGTCCCTTCGATGACCCGTTGGGGTCCGGTCGGCTACGTGATTGATCCCCCTCCGCATCCTCTAACCCCCGCCAGGCCGATCGCACCGAGTCTTCCGACCGCCGCGGGGCGATGGGGACAGCCTAGTAGTCAGTCATGTTGATTCGGAGTGATACGTCATTCCGCAGGGAGTGCCGGAATCCAGGATACATGGAGGTATACGGTGGCCACTCCATGGCCGCTGGACCCCGGCAATCCGTGCCGGGGTGACGGTCTTCTATTCATGCAAATCATCTTGACTGACTACTAGGCCCGCGCGTCGGGTGCGTCAACGGGGTTGAGGGCTACCCGTCTTTGACGTAGGATCGGCCCATGGTTACCTTCATTGAGCTGCCCCTGTTCAGCCGCATGGCCGAACACTATTTCGCCGAAGATGAATTGTTCGAGCTGCAACGGACCCTGGCGCGGCATCCGCGACGCGGTGATGTAGTGCCGGGCACCGGCGGTGTGCGTAAGCTGCGCTGGACACGTCCTGGGATGGGGAAACAGGGCGGCCTTCGGGTGTTGTATTACCTGCAAGAAGCGTTGGGCCGCATCTGGTTGTTAACGGTGTACGCCAAAAGCGCACGCGAAAATATCGCCGCATCCACGTTGAATGCCTTGAGGGAGTTGGCCGATCATGCCGAAATTATCTGAAACAGAGCTGAAAGCCTTGGATGCCGGGCGCGATTTGAATGCCGAGCTGCTGAAGTCCCTCCAAGAGATGCAGGCAGGGCAGATCGGCCGGGTATCTGTCGTGACCGGCGACAACCGAGTCATGGAATCTCCGGTCGCCAAGGCCCGCCTGTCATCCCGCCTGTCCCAATCCCAGTTTGCGGCACTGATGGGGGTGTCTGTGCGGACCTTGCAGGAGTGGGAACAGGGACGGCGACGGCCGTCCGGGGCGGCCCAGACGCTGCTGCGGGTGGCCCTGGCGCATCCCGAGGTGCTGCGGGAGTTGGCGGCGTGAGTAGCATCGGTGGATGCGGCGCCCAGAGAGAAGCATTGGTGGATGCGGCGCCAAGCAGAGAAAAATCGGTGGATGCGGCGCCAAGCGCCTTATCCACCCTACCCATGATAGGGTCTTGTAGGGTGGATAAGCGCAGCGCATCCACCAGGAGAAGCTGCGGGCCAGAGGCCCGCGCTCCCAGCCGCCCCGTTCGGCGGAAAAATCGCCAGGGGGCTTCGCCCCCTGGACCCCAAAGAAGGGTTAAGAGAAGAAAGGATTAAGGGAATAAGAATCAAGGATTCAGTACTCCATCCCTGGAGCTTCTCCCGGCCCGGCTCCTGCCGGGCGTTCGGCGGGAAACAGGTCCACTGGACCTGTTCCTACTCCGCCTCACCCTGGGCGAGACGAAACCCCAGGTAGCTGGTGCGGGAGACCGGCGAAAACCTGAAGCGGTAGGCGGAACGCACCCCCGCGGGAGCGCTGCCCCAGGAGCCGCCGCGGATCACCCGCTGGGCGTCGTCGGCACGGTTATTGCATACCTTTTCGCTGCCGTCGTAGTTCGCTTTGTACTCCGAGCAGGTCCATTCCCGGACGTTGCCGCTCATGTCATGCAACCCATAGCCATTGGCTTGCTTCTGACCCACCGGGTGGGTCTTCCCGCCGTGGTTGCCGGCATGCCAAGCCACGGCATCTACTTGGTTACCGCCACAATAGGTTTCCCCGGAACGCCCCCCACGGCAGGCATACTCCCACTCGGTCTCGGTCGGCAGCCGATACCGCTTGCCGGTCTTGGCGTTCAGCCGCTCGATAAAGTTCTGTACATCAAGCCAACTTACACTCTCCACCGGACAATTGTCCCCGCAGGCCGAAAAACCCGAGGGATTGCTCCCCATCACGGCCTGCCATTGCCCCTGGGTGAATTCGTATTTCCCCATCCTGAAATCACCGACGCAGACCTCGTGTTGCCGTTCATCGGATTGATGATCTTGCTCCCAATGGGAACTGCCCATCTCAAAGCAGCCCCCCTTGATCGCCACCATCTGGGCTTCTAACTCGTCCACCAACCTTCGCCGCTTCGCTTCCGCTTCCGCTCGCGCCCGTTCTTCCGCCGCTCGCTTCTCGGCTTGCGCCCGTTCTTCCGCCGCTCGTTTCTCGGACTGCGCCCGCTCTTCCGCCACCCGTGCCTGTTCTGCTTCCGCTCGCGCCTGCGCCTCCGCTTTCGCTTTGGCCTGCGCCTTAGCCTTGGCTTCCGCCTCGGCCTTGGCTTTCGCCTGCGCCTTGGCCTTGGCCTCCGCCTCGGCCTCGGCCTTCGCCGCCGCCTCCGCCGCCTTCCTCTTCTCCAACTCCTTGCGCAACTGCCGGTCGATCGCCTCCAACTGCGCCTCTTCGTTCGCCGAACCCACCTGGATAAACCGCCCCTCCCCAGCTAACGCCGGCACTCCCGGCAACGTCCCCACGCCGACCACCCAGGCCCAGAGTCCCAACAAGGCCCCTCTCCCAGTCCAAACCCCTGTCATTTCTTTTGCTCCTCTGTGTTGTCGCCTTTACTCCAATACCCACGGATCGGTGCTCGCGGCTCGGCCCAGCCGTCTCCTGGACCATTGTATACTTGGTTCATGGGCCAGAAAGATATCCCTCAGTTTCGTAGGTTGGGCTGAACGAAGGAAGCCCAACATCCGCATCGATAGCCGTTGGGCTTCGTGCCTCAGCCCAACCTACACAGCTCTCCGATAACCGTGACCTCAAGAAGCAAATTCAGGAGGCTGAAAAGATGCTCACCCAGATCGATGTCACAAGACTCCCCTCCTACCAGCTCGGCCGGGAGCAGGGAAGGGAACAGGGCCAGCTCCGTTTGCTGGTGCGTCAGATCCGCTTGAAGTTCGGCCCCCTCGCCCCGGAATTGGAAGCGCGGATCGAGGCCGCCGACAGCGTTCAAATCGAGCTGTGGGCGGAACGGATTCTGACCGCACACAGCCTCGAAGAGATGTTCGACTGATCGAACGGCGCTTTCATCGGCGTGCGCCGGCGGGACCGGGTGGTCGGGCGCCGCGGGGGTCTAGGCCGCGTTCCGACGACGGCGGAACCAGCGGCTGAGGAGACCGGAAACCGGCGCTTCCGCCAGGTCCTCGACCACGATGGCCGTGGCGTTATCCCGGCTTCCCAGGGCGAGGGCCCCCTCGACCAGGTTGCGGGCGCGCTCTCCAGCGGCGGGATCGCGCGCCAGATCCGCCAGGGTTTGGGCGTCACAGGCCTCCCAGACGCCATCGCTGCACAGCACCAGATGTTCCCCAGGACGCAACCGCCCCGCGGCGCGGTCGACCCGTGGCGGCGCGTCCGCCATCCCCAGACACTGGGTGAGCAGGCTGCGCACGGCATGGGTGCGCGCTTGCTCGGCGGTGAGATGCCCAGCCCGCACCCGATCCGCCAGTAGCGAATGATCCTGGGTGAGACAGAGCGCCGGCCCGCGTTGGGGCACCAGATAGGCCCGGCTATCGCCCACCCAGGCGAGGTCGAAGCGGCTGGCGACAAAGCTCGCCGCCACCGCCGTGCTGCCGACGGTCTCCCCTTGCGGGGCGCTGTCGCTCAGGCGCCGGAGGGCCTGGTGCGCGGCGAGCAGGGCCTGCTCCAAGCCCGACCCCTTGAGGACGCTTTCCCGGATGACGCGCACGGCCTCCCGGCTGGCCAGGCCGCCCTTGGCCAAGCCTCCGACGCCGTCACAGACGACGAGCACGCGACCGTCCGGATCGTAGGCAAAGGCGTCCTCGTTTTCGGCGCGAACGTGGCCGACATGGGAAGCCGCGGTGATCGCCAAAGTCCGCTTAGCGCTCACCGCAACCCCCGGAGCGGTTGTTGCCGATGTGCTTGGGTGATTCACAACTGACAGACATTTTTCTTCCTTTTCCCTAACCCGCGCCTGGGTATCCTGGACGCACTGCCGAAGTGGCAATAGCAAGGATAGACGGCAAATGGCGGCTACCCCTACCCCGCCCGACAAAGTTCTACACCTCTACAAGCCGCGCCAGACGCGGGCTCACGCGAATTTGAAAAGTCTACACCCGAAGGCGGTGTAGAGCTTTGAGTTTCGCGGGAGGCCTTGTCTCCCTTGGCTTGTAGAGGTGTAGAGGTTGGTTCGGGGGGATCGGCGACAAGATAGCGGGCGAAGGCGTCGCGAAAGTCTTCCCACTCGTAGCCGTTACGGTTGGTGTGACCGATGCGTAACTGCCGACTCGCGATCCGATAGGGCCGCAGCAGCCGCGCCAGGCCGGTGGTGGTGAGGGGCTTGCCGTGGCGCCACTCGGCCCAGGGGCGTTCTTCCAGTTCCAGCAGTCCCTCGATGAGTTCCTGGGCATGCAGGCGCTGGAGTCCTCGCCCCGCGAACACTCGGCGGATATCACTGAGGATCATGGGGCCGACGGCGTCTTCGTCCTCGTCCGCCTGGTTGAGGTAATGGAAGGCCTCAATGGCTCGCTGGGGCCAGTTCCCGCCCGCCGCTTCGGCGAGGGCGAACATCGGCGTCCAGTTATCGAGGGCGCGGTCGTTGGTCGAGGCCGGGAGCCTGGGAACCATTCGACGCAGCGGTTCGAGATGATCTCGCGCCCAGCGTAGCGCCTGGCGTCGGAGCGGGAGGTTGTCTTCGGCGAATCCGAGCGGCAGTTTCGCCACCCGTTCGCCGGGGAGCTTGCGTCTTAGCCGGATGAGGAGCGAGCGATCCAGGATGGTGCCGGGCGGTAGCCGGATCATGGCGATCGCCATGGGCGCCCAGGTGCTGAAGCGCCGCGGCTCGTGGTCGTCGCCGACGGTGCGGATGACGAAGGCGCCACTTTTGGTGTGGCCGGAATTGATCACCCCGCGCAGTTCCTCATTGCCGGAGAGGAAGGTATCGGCCTCGTCGATCAAGAGCGTCGGCCGCCAGGCCTCGATGACCCGGAACACCGCCGCCGGGGAGATCCCCGAGGCCACCAAGGCCCGCTGGCAGAGCCCGCCGAGCACCTCCATCAGGGTGGTCTTGCCGCAGCGCTTCTCCGGGCTGGTGATACAGAGCTTGGGCCAGATGCGGAAGGCGTCATAGGCGTAACTGCCGAGCACCCAGAGGGATAGGGCGGAAGCTGCCCCCTCGGGCAGCACGGCGTGGCGGATCAGGAGTTGGTGAATTTGCTCCAACCACAACGCCCCCTCGACCGGCACCGGCCAGGGCTCGAGGTCTTCGACCAGGGCGGCGGGAGATTTCGTGTCGGTGCTGCCGTGGGTTTGGGCGACGACGCGATCCAGGGTGCTCAGCCGCACTCCCAGCGACTTGGCCTCGCCCTCGCGGACGCGGTCGTATTCGAGCGCCGAAAGGGCGGCGAGCCGGGAGACGGCAACGCTGAGGAGGTCGGTTTGACCGGTCTCTGCATCGGCAGACATGGCTGAGGGATCGGCCTTGGAAGCAGTTGCTGACGGTTCGATCACCGCGCCCTCGATGGCCTTCGGGCGTGCCAGCTCGGCGAGTGGGCCGGCCGGTGCTGGCGGATGGGCGGACTCAAGGGCGCCTTGCACCGCCTCCAGCCCCTGTGAGCGGTGCAGATCGTTGAAATCGGTGTCGCCCTCATCGCGCTCGGGACCAAAGCTCGGAACCGCCACGAACCCACCGACCGCCCGGGTTGCTTCGGTGGCGAGACGAAGCCCCGGATTGCCCGGGGTCTGCCAGTCGTCGTCGGCGCAGAGGATCAACTGGGCCTGGGGAAACTTCTCTCGCAGCGCTTGGGCCACGGGCAATAGATTCCCGGCACTGAAGGCCACCGCGACCGGATCGCCGCTCGCCAGATGGAGACTGGCCCCGGTGGCATAGCCCTCGGCAACACAGATCCGCAAGGGAGAACCGTTCAGGGCCTGGATCGGCCCGATCGCGAAGTAGCCACCGAGGGTGCGGCTACCGGCGAGAAAGCGTTTGGTCCGACCGTCGGGACTGATTCGTTGCAGGCTCAGTAAGTGTCCCTGACAGTCGCGCACCGGCACCAGCAGCCAGTCGCCATCGCACCGCAACCCAAAGCTGGAGACGCCTTTCGAGACCAGATAGGGATGATGCTCCAGGGCGGCCGGGGAAGCGGCCCATAACCGGGCCGCCCGCGCGGCGACGGCCTGTTGACGGTAGATCTCCTTTTCCTTGCGCCGTCGTTGCCGGGTTTCGATGGTTTTCTGATGGGCGCTCAGTTCCGCCGGCGTGAACCGCGTCCCAAGGTCCGCCCGCCAGTTCTCCCAGCCCAGCCCGTCGCGCCAGTTGCGAAACCCCCCGGCCGGTATACCGTCGAGGTGCAGCACATAGACGGCATCGCCGCGGCCGTTCTGGCCCTCGGCATCGCATCGATGCAGCCGCCCATCGGCGAGGATCTCGCGGGGCGGGAGGATGTCCCGGCCCTGAAGCGCGCGGCGGAACTGGTCGAGGACTTCGATGACAGGGAGCTGTTTCATGGCAACGCCGCTCGGTCGAGAGGGATCACCGGCCTCGGGTGGCTGTCCCTTGGCTCGGTCATGGTGTCGACCGTCACGGGGCCAGGCGCGAGAGGGGGGTTGGCTATTTCAGCCGCGCGGGATCGACGAGATGCTGGAATAACCACTGATCCAGGTCGCTCCGCCGGTAGAGCACCTTCTTGCCGACCTTGACGAAGCTGGGACCGCGTCCCTGCACCCGGTACGCCTTGAGAGTGTTGGGGCTGTGCGCGGCATAGGCGGCGGCTTGATGGGTGGTGAGATATTCGCCCTCATGGGACAAAAGGCTGATGGATGGGTTCATGCTGTCACCTCGGGGTAGCTGTGGTGACAGGGAAGGATACGGCTTCGTTGGCCCCCGTCGAGGTACGCCGAGACCCGGTTTTTCTGCCGGTAGGAATCAGAGGGCTGAGGTTACCGGCATCCCCTGGGATCAGTGTGATGCCGGTAAACAATCAGCTCCCGGCCGGTGGCGGTCGTTGCCGGGCGAGGCGCCAAGCCTCAGCCTGGGCCGATAGGGCCTTCAGGGTTTGTTCTCGCAGCAGGTACTCGGCCTTGGGTCGGGTGGTCCGGCGTATCCGTTCGGTGGTATCGGCGGCGCGTTCGCTCGGGAAGAGCGCCTCGCCGAGGGCGTTCTGGGTGATGGTGCAACCCTGCCAACGCGCCCAGAGGTTGAGGTCGATATAGGGAAGGGCGCCGGCGGCGATCCAAGTCTCGAACTGCCTGGGGGTAAAGTTCTGGGCTGGGGCGATGTAACCGGTCAGTCGCCGCGCCTGGACCAGCCACTGCCGCATATCGGCGAGGATCTGCTCATCGCTGGCGGAGAGGTCGACCACCAGGGTGCAGAGGCCTTCATTACTGAGGCCGACCTCTTGCAGGCAGAGATCGTAGGATTGCTCCGCCATGGCGTCTTGCGCTGGGGTGGCCGCCCCACCCAGCGAGGCCTCGCAGGCGTCGCGGAATCGCTGGAAGCCGGCCAGGTCCAGGTCGTCGGTGGCGAAAGCAC
>Ga0268298_10001562_pt1 | contig 26720 bp, 24 predicted proteins | sample WWTPWeurt_MetaG_FD_194462 | JGI IMG/M metagenome (GOLD analysis project Ga0268298, IMG submission 194462) | Activated sludge microbial communities from WWTP in Nijmegen, Gelderland, Netherland - WWTP Weurt | ecosystem: Engineered > WWTP > Aerobic digester > Activated sludge | place...
TGTGGGCGCTCGAGTCGCACGAACTGCAACTCGGCGGCCGCCGGCCTTCCGACCCGTCGGGCCAGGCGCAGCGCGTGCGGTTCACGCGGCTGCGCGCCCACGTCTCGCGCGCTTCGGTGCCGGCGCGACCGAGAGCCGCAACCCGAAGGCTGCGAGGATCGCCGCGAGGGTATCGAGGCGCGGATTGCCACGGTCGGAGAGCGTGCGATACAGCGTCTCGCGACTCAGCCCCGTGCGTTCGGCCAGCTTCGCCATGCCGCCGACCGCTTCCGCCACGGTGCGCAGCGCTACGGGCACCACGTGCGCATCGCCGTCGGCCAGCATTTCTTCCAGGTAGGCGGCAATGCTGCGCTCGTCGCGCAGGTAGTCACTCGCGCAAAACGGCACGCTTGCCGGTGCGCTCTTGGTAGTCCTGCCAGTAGCCATGTGCCGCCTCGATGTCACGTTGCTGAGTCCGCTTGTCGCCACCGCAAAGCAGCAGCACAAGCGTATTCCCGTCCTGCGCGCAGTAGACCCGATACCCCGGTCCGCAATCGACGCGCAGCTCGTATACGCCCTTACCGACCGCCTTCCAGTCGCCACGCAGGCCCGACTGCATCCGGTCAACGCGGGCCACGATTCGCGCCCGCGCTTGCCCGTCGCGAAGCCGGCTAAGCCACTCGCCGAAGGGCTCCCGCCCGTCCGACGTTCGGTATTGGCGGACTTCAATGAACGGCATTGTAGCTTATCGGCTACTGCCGGGAAAGTGATTGGCCGCCCATTCCGTCAACTTCGGTCATCGTCGCCCGCCAAGCGCGACCCATCGCCGCCATGAATCACACCGTCACGCGCCGCGCACACCGCCTCCGCCATCTCGCGCTCGAATGTCCGCCGCGCCGTCTGTTTGCTCTGCGCCATGGTCAACCCCTCTTTGTTTTCGTCTTGATGTTCACGACCTTCGCACCGCTCGCGAGCCCGTCCAGGTAGTCCGCCCATTCCTGCATCATGCGGCGACGCTCGGGCAGGTGTTCCGCGTAGTTGTAGCGGGCGCGGATCGCGTTCGCATCGGCATGGGCTAGCTGGCGTTCGATCCACTCCGACCGATAGCCGCGTTCGTGCAGCAGCGTGGACGCCATGTGCCGGAAGCCGTGCCCGGTCATTTCGTCCTGGGCATAGCCCATGCCGCGCAGCGCCGCATTAATGGTGTTCTCGCTCATGCACTTCGCCTTGCTGCGGATCGACGGAAAGACGAAGCCGTCCGGCCCCGTGACTTTGTGCAGCTCGCGCAGCACGGCAACCGCTTGCGACGACAGCGGGACGAGATGCTGCCGCCGCATCTTCATACGCTCGGCAGGGATGCGCCATTGCGGCTCCGGGTGCTGCGGCTTCTTGCCCTTCGGCGGGTCCGCCAGGTCGAACGCGAATTCGTCCCACCGGGCCGCGCGCAATTCGCCGGGGCGAACAAACGTCAGCGCGGCGAGTTCCAGCGCGCAGCGGGTCACGGTCGTCCCGTCATAGCCCCGGATCGCGCGCAGCAGCGCGCCCGCCTTCTTGGGCTCCGTGATCGCCGCGAAGTGATTGTTCGGCACCGGGGCCAGCGCGCCTTTCAGCGCGGCCGACGGGTCGGTATCGACGCGATGCGTCAGCACCGCATAGCGCATGATCGCGGACAGGCTGCGCCGGACCCGGTGCGCCGTCTCGGCCCGGCCCTTCGCCTCGATCTTCTGGAGAACGTCCAGCAGGTCGCGGGAAGTCAGCTCGGCAATCGGCCGTTCGCCAATGGTGGGGAATACGTGCAGCACCAACTGCCGCAGTTCCTTGTCGGCGTAGTCGGCGCTCCAGGTCGGGGTCTGCTTCGCGTGCCACTCGCGCGCGATCAGCTCAAAGGCCCCTTCGGCCCGGTCGATGCGCGCCGCCTTCTCCGCCTTTCGCGCCGCGCCCGGGTCGATGCCGTCGCGCAACTGGCGCTTGATGGCGTCCAGTTGTTCCCGTGCTTCCTTCGCGCCGACGTGGCCCGGCTGCCCTGGGCGATACACACCGACGGACACCAGCTTCTCCCTGCCCGCGTAGCGGTACTTGACGCGCCACCAGCGCGAGCCGTCGGGGTTGATGAGCAAGTACAGCCCCCCGCCGTCAAAGAGCTTGTAGGGCTTCTCCGTGGCTTTGGCGGCCAGAATTGCTGCATCCGTGAGAGCCATGGCGGGGGTAGCCTTTCGCGGGGTAAGGGACTTATCCCCTACGTTACCCCCACCTACCCCCGGCTGCTAGTGGCTCGCTTCGGAAGCCGCCGGACGCAAAATCGGGCGGATTGCGGACCTCGCAGGCACAAAAAACCCCGCAATTACGCGGTGTTACGAGCGTTCTTCGGCCATGCTCGGACGGTGCCGGACGAGTGGCTGAGGGGGTCGAAAAAGTAACTTTGGAGGCTAGGGTCGGAATCGAACCGGCGTACACGGCTTTGCAGGCCGCTGCATGACCACTCTGCCACCTAGCCGCGATGGCGTTGCGCCCGCCAGAAAAACATAACCCCGGGAGGGCCCGGGGTCAGGAAAACTGGAGCGGGAAACGAGACTCGAACTCGCGACCCCGACCTTGGCAAGGTCGTGCTCTACCAACTGAGCTATTCCCGCTTGGGCCCCACGAGAGGCGCCCTCGTGGAACGCGAATTTTCGCGGCCGGCCTGCCGACTGTCAACCCCGACCCGGTTCCTGCCCGCTACCAGCGCTGCTGCCCGCAGCGTCCTGGTGGGCCGGCTCGCGGCGCAATTCCGGCCAGGCCGCGCGCAAGTAGGAGACCATCGACCACAAAGTGAGCACGGCGGCCACGACGAGCAGCACGACGCCCATGTCGTAGATCGGCAGGCCGAGCAGGTCGACCCGGTAGACCATCAGGCTCAGGCCGGTCATCTGCAGGATGGTCTTCCACTTGCCGAGCGACGACACGGCCACGGTCGCGCGAGCGCCGACGTGCGACATCCATTCGCGCAGCGCAGACACCGTGATCTCGCGGCCGACAATCACCATCGCGCAGACGACGACGAGCGGCCGCGGGTCGTGCGCGACGAGCAGCACCAGCGCCGTCGCGACCATGAGCTTGTCGGCCACGGGATCGAGGAACGCGCCGAGCGGTGTCGTCACGCCCAGCCGCCGTGCGAGGTAGCCGTCGATCCAGTCGGTCACGGCCGCCAGAATGAACACGAGCGCCGCCAGCGGCGCGGCCCACGGATTCGAGGTCCAGTAGAACAATGCGACGACGAGCGGCACGGCGAGGATGCGGCCGACCGTCAGCACGTTGGGCAGCGACTGCAGGTTCACGGCGCGCGCTTCTGCTCAGGGTCCGGGGTTCATGCGTTCGTAGATTTCTTCCGCCAGTTGCCGGCTGATGCCGTGCACCCTGGCCAGGTCCGCGACCGACGCCTGGCGGATCCCCTGCAATCCACCAAACGCCTTCAGGAGCTCCCTGCGCCGCTTGGGCCCGAGCCCGGGGATCTCTTCGAGCCAGGACTCACGCCGGCTGCGGTCGCGCGATTGCCGGTGCCCGGTGATCGCGAAGCGGTGCGCCTCGTCGCGCACGCGCTGGAAGAGCCGCAGCGCGGGTGAATCCTCGGGCAGTATAAGCGGCACCGCCTGCCCGGGAAAGAACAGACGCTCCTGCCCCACCCTGCGGTCGGCACCCTTGGCCACGCTCACGACGGCGAGATCGGTGATGCCGAGCCGGGCGAGTGCGGACATCGCCGCGTGCAACTGGCCCGGGCCGCCGTCGATCATCAGCAGATCGGGCATCGGTGCCTCGCCACGCAGCACCCGCGCGAAGCGCCGCTCGACAGCCTGCTCGATGCCGGCGTAGTCGTCGCCCGGCACGAGGTCGCGCAGGTTGAAGCGCCGGTAGTCGCTCTTCACCGGCCCTTCGGGCCCGAACACGACACACGAGGCCATGGCCGCCTCGCCCATCGAGTGGCTCACGTCGAAGCACTCGATGCGTTGCGGCGTCCGGCTGAGGGCAAGCTCGCGTCCGACCGCCTCGAGCTGATCGGCGATCGTCGCACACGTCGAGGCGCGCATGCGCAGGCCGAGCGCGGCGTTGTTGCGCGCCATCTCGAGCCAGCGCGCGCGCGTGCCGCGCACCTTGCTGCGCACACGCACCGCGTGCCCGGCCTTCAGTGCCAGCGCCTGTCCCAGTGCCTCGGCGCCCTCGATCGGCCGCGACACGAGGATTTCTGCCGGGGCCGGCCGCGCGAAGTAGTACTGCGACAGGAACCCGGCGAGCATCTCGGCCTCGTCGCCGAGCCCGCCCTTCGGGAAGTAGTTCGAGCTGCCGAGATTGCGGCCGCCGCGGACGAACACGACGGCGACGCAGGTCTCGCCGCCTTCGCAGGCGATGCCGACGGCGTCGATGTCCTGGCCGGCGACGCGCGTGATCGCCTGTGTCGCCTGGATCTGCCTGAGCATCTGGATCTGGTCGCGCAGGCGCGCCGCCTGCTCGAACTCGAGCTTCGCCGAGGCTTCGTCCATGCGCCGCGCCAGGTCGTCGACGACTTCGTCGTTGCGCCCGTCGAGCACCTTGGTGGCGTCGGCGACGTCCTGTGCGTACCGCTCCGGCGTGATGAGGCCCACGCAGGGTGCGGTGCAGCGATCAATCTGGTACTGCAGACAGGGACGCGAGCGGTTGGCGAAAAACGAGTCCTCGCAGGGCCGCAACCGGAACAGCTTCTGCAGCAGCAGCAGCGTCTCGCGCGTGGCGACGGTGCTCGGGTACGGCCCGAAGAAGCGGCCGGGGAGCTTGCGCGCGCCACGGTAGAACGCGATGCGCGGGTACTCGTGGCCCGAGACGTGGATGAACGGAAAGCTCTTGTCGTCCTTGAGCAGGATGTTGTAGCGCGGCTTGTGCTGCTTGATCAGGTTGTATTCGAGCAGCAGCGCTTCCGTTTCCGACGCGGTCACCGTCACCTCGACGCTCGCCACCTGCGCGAGCAGCGCGAGCGTCTTGTCCGAGTGCGCACGGCCGCGGAAATAGCTCGTCACGCGGTTCTTCAGGTGACGCGCCTTGCCGACGTAGAGGATCGCACCCGCCGCGTCGTGCATGCGGTAGATGCCCGGCTTGGCTGGCAGCGACTTCAGGAACGCCGGCAGGTCGAAGGCCGGCGGCGCACCCGCGGTGGCCTCAGACGTCATGGCCTGCGCCTTCCCGGGGGAACGGGCGGACGCGAAATCCCCGCCATCGCCGCGGCCCGGCCGACGACCTCGCGGAACATCTCCGCGGTGAGCCGGCGCGTGTTCGTGTTGTAGCGGCTGCAATGGTAGGAGTCGATCATGCGCAGCCCGCGCGGCAGTTCGTGCTCGGTGCCGTGCGCGAACCGGAATGCCGACGGCGGCAGCCCCAGCGCCCGCACGGCGGCGCCGTGCGCGATCGCCCCGAGCGCGAGCAGCACCGTGCCGTCGGCGACGGTGGCGAGTTCCGCGGCCAGGTAGCGATTGCAGGTCGCGATTTCCACCGGCAGCGGCTTGTTCTGCGGCGGCACGCACTTGACCGAGTTGCTGATGCGGCAGTCGAGCAGACGTAAACCGTCGTCGGCCGATACCGAGACCGACCCGGTCGAGAGGCCGAAGGCGTACAGCGTCTCGTACAGCAGGATGCCGGCGTAATCGCCCGTGAATGGCCGGCCGGTGGCGTTGGCGCCGTGGAAGCCGGGCGCGAGCCCGACGAGCAGCAGTCGCGCGTGCGGATCGCCGAAAGGCGGCACCGGGGCGCAGAAGTAGTCGGGGTAGTCGCGCCTGCCCTGGGCCAGGAACGCCGCGAGCCGCGGGCAGAGCGTGCAGTCGGGATCGTAGACCGGCGATTTCATGGCCGCGGCAAGGATAACAAGCCCGGCCGTGAGGGAACCCCCGAAATGCCAGGGGCCAACCGACCGGAATCAGTTGGCCCCCGGCCTTTCCCGCCGCCGGGAGGGGTGACAGAAACCTCCCCCGCGCCTCGCGCGGCCTCTCCCGCTCGCTGGGGAGAAGCGCGGAGTCGTCAGGCGTGGGCGGCCTGGAACTGCTCCTCTTCGGTCGAGCCGTGCATCGCCGTCGTCGACGAATGCCCGCCCTGGATCACCTGCGTCACTTCGTCGAAGTAGCCGGTGCCCACTTCCTGCTGGTGCGAGACGAAGGTGTAGCCGCGCTCGCGTGCCGCGAACTCGGGCTCCTGCACCTTCTCGACGTAGGCGGTCATGCCCTGCTTCGCGTACTCCTGCGCGAGGTCGAACATGTTGAACCACATCGAGTGGATGCCGGCCAGCGTGATGAACTGGTACTTGTAGCCCATCGCGCCGAGCTCGCGCTGGAACTTCGCGATGGTGGCGTCGTCGAGGTTCTTCTTCCAGTTGAACGAGGGTGAGCAGTTGTACGCGAGCAGCTTGCCCGGGTACTGCTTGCGGATCGCCTCGGCGAACTTCTTCGCGAACCCGAGGTCGGGCTTGCCGGTCTCGCACCAGACCATGTCCGCGTACGGCGCATACGCGAGACCGCGCGAGATCGACTGCTCGATACCGGGCCTCGTGCGGTAGAAGCCTTCCGGTGTGCGCTCACCGGTGCAGAACGGCTTGTCGTTCGGGTCGACGTCGCTCGTGAGCAGGTCGGCCGCCTCGGCGTCGGTGCGCGCGAGCACGATGGTCGGCACACCGCAGACGTCCGCCGCGAAACGCGCTGCGACGAGCTTCTGGATCGCCTCCTGCGTCGGCACGAGCACCTTGCCGCCCATGTGTCCGCACTTCTTGACCGAGGCGAGCTGGTCCTCGAAGTGCACGCCCGCCGCACCGGCGCGGATCATGGCCTTCATGAGTTCGAAGGCGTTCAGCACGCCACCGAAGCCCGCCTCGGCGTCCGCGACGATCGGCGCGAAGAAGTCGACATAGCCCTTGTCGCCCGGCTGGATACCCTTGGAGTGCTGGATCTGGTCGGCGCGCTGGAACGCGGCATTGATGCGCTCGACCACCTTCGGCACCGAGTCGACCGGGTACAGCGACTGGTCCGGGTACATGGACAGGTAGCTGTTGTTGTCGGCCGCGACCTGCCAGCCGGACAGATAGATCGCCTTGATGCCGGCCTTGACCTGCTGCATCGCCTGCCCGCCCGTCAACGCGCCGAGGCAGTTCACATAGGGGTCCGTGTTGACCAGATTCCAGAGCTTTTCGGCGCCCAGGCGCGCGAGCGTCTGTTCGACCTGGACGCTGCCACGCAGGCGCACGACGTCTTCGGCCGAGTACGGGCGCTTGATGCCGGCCCAGCGCTTGTCCGTCTGCCACGCCTTGCGAAGTTGTTCGGCCGCCTGGTTCGTCATTGCCTCGTCCTCTATGTGCCGTTGAGCTGCGCGAAGTTCCGCCGGTGCGGCGTCGTGTTGCACCGCACAAAGGATAGACTCAGCGAACCGGCCGGACAAGTGCCGAAAGCACTGAAGTCGCTACCAGAAGATGCGCATCGTGATGTTCAACAAGCCGTTCGGTGTGCTGCCGCAGTTCACTGCGCCAGATGATCGGCGCTGCCTGCGGAACTACCTCGCCCTGCCCGGCCTGTATCCGGCCGGCCGGCTCGACTTCGACAGCGAGGGGCTGATGGTGCTGACGGACTTCGGGCCCTGGCAGGCACGCATGAGTCAGCCGGGGTCAGCGCTGAAAAAATGCTACCGGGTACAGGTTGAGGGCGTGGCTGCCGACGCCGCCCTCGAGCCGCTGCGCCGCGGCCTCATGCTCAAGGACGGCCCGACGCGACCGGCCGGGGCGCGCGTGATCGAGGAGCCACCGGGATTGTGGCCGCGCGATCCGCCGATCCGCGTGCGCAAGGCGATCCCGACCTCCTGGATCGAACTCGAGCTGAGCGAAGGCCGCAATCGCCAGGTGCGGCGCATGACGGCCGCCGTCGGGCTGCCGACGCTCAGGCTGATCCGCTGGGCCATCGGGCCGTGGAGCGTCGCGGGGCTCGCGCCCGGCGAATGGCGCGACGTGCCGCGGGGGGAAGCGGAAGCCGTGCTTCGGCGGGCCATTTCCTCTTCGGCCACTGGCCCACGCCGGCGCTGATCGGCACGGACCACTGCCTGCCTTCGCAGTCGCAGGTCGACTCGGTGTTCGGCAGCTGCTACCGCCCGCGGGCGTGGGCAGCGATCCTGAGCGCGAGTTCTAGCGCCTGTTCGTAGTTGAGCCGCGGATCGACCTGCGAGCGATAGTCCTTGGCGAGGTCGGCGTCGGCGAGGCCGCGCGCGCCGCCCGTGCATTCGGTGACGTCCTCGCCCGTGAGCTCGAAATGCACGCCGCCGAGGTAGCTGCCGGCTTCGCGGTGCACCCGGAATGCGGCCTCGAGCTCGCTCACGATGTTCTCGAAGCGGCGCGTCTTGAGCCCCGACCGCGTCGTCTCGGTGTTGCCGTGCATGGGGTCGCAGATCCAGAGCACCGGCACGCCTGTCGCGCGCACCGTCTCGATCAGCGACGGCAGCTGCTGCTCGATCTGCTTCGCGCCCATGCGGTGGATGAGCACGAGCCGGCCGAATTCCCTGGCGGGGTTCAGCGCGTGGCAGAGGCCCTGCACCCACGCCGCATCCATCGTCGGGCCAACCTTCACGCCGACCGGATTGGCAATCCCACGGCAGTACTCGACGTGTGCTCCAGCGAGGTCCGCCGTGCGCAGGCCGATCCACGGCAGGTGCGTCGACAGGTTGTACCAGCGACCCTGTCGCGGGATGTAACGCGTCTGCGCCTGTTCGTAGTGCAGGTGCAGGGCCTCGTGGCTGCAGTAGAACGGCGCTCGCGACGCCTCGTGCACGCGGCTGCCGCTCATGGCCTCGAAGAAGTCGAGCGAATCGGCGATCGACGTGGCGATCTGCCGGTACTGATCGGCCAGCGGCGAGTGCTTGACGAAGCCCAGGTCCCAGTATTCCGGGTGGTGCAGATCGGCGAAGCCGCCGTCGATCAGCGCGCGCACGAAGTTCAGCGTGAGCGCGGCGCGCTCGTATCCGCGCAGCAGCAGCTCGGGGTCGGGTTCGCGCTCCGTCGCCGTGAAACCGGGGTGGTTGACGAGATCGCCGCGATAGCAGGGCAGCGTCACGCCGTCGCGCGTTTCGGTGTCCGCCGAGCGCGGCTTGGCATACTGGCCGGCGAAGCGGCCGACGCGGATCACCGGCTTCTTGAGCCCGTGCAGCAGCACGAGGCTCATCTGCAGCAGGATCTTGAGCTTGCGGGCGATCTGGCCCGAATCGCAGTCGGCAAACGTCTCGGCGCAGTCGCCGCCCTGCAGCAGAAAGCGCTCGCCCCGCTGGGCCTCCCCGATCTGGCGCTTCAGCGCCTCGATTTCCCACGACACGACGATCGGCGGCAGCCGGCCGAGCGCCTCGACGGCCCGCGTGAGCGCCGCCGGATCCCGGTACGACGGCTGCTGCTGGGCCGGACGCGAGGTCCAACTCGTCGGAGACCACTCGGGACCCTGCAAGACAGCGCTCATGGTCCGATCCTACGGGAAAACTTTGCAGCGCAAAAGAAACAGGGAGGGGGTGGGCGCGGGCGGCGCCTTTCGTCAAAATCGCGGCCCTCGCAAGACGCTACCCGCCAGGCCGCCTCGGACGCCGCCGGGTCGGGTGAACCAGGAGTGACGATGCAAAAAGTACTGATCCTGGGGGCCGGCAAGATCGGCGCCCTCATCTCGGGCTTTCTCGCGGAATGCCGGGACTACGAGGTCCACGTCGCGGACGTGAACGGCAACGCGGCCAGCGCGGTGTGCCAGGCACATGGCCTGCCGAACCTGCACGCACACGAACTCGACGCCTCCGACCCGGCGGCACTCGAGGCACATCTGCGTCAGCACCCGGCCCACGCGATCATTTCGAGCCTGCCGTTCTATTGCAATGTCAGGGTCGCCGAGGTCGCGCGCAGGACGAACGCGCACTACTTCGACCTGACGGAAGACGTGGCGGTGACGCGCGCCGTGCGCGTGCTGGCCGAGGGCTCGAGCCGCGCGTTCGTGCCGCAGTGCGGCCTCGCGCCGGGCTTCATCAGCATTGCCGCGAACGCGCTGATCCGCCACTTCGACGAGGTCCGCAGCGTCAAGCTGCGCGTCGGCGCCCTGCCCCAGCATCCGAACAACGCGCTGAAGTACTCGCTGACCTGGTCGACCGACGGCCTGATCAACGAGTACGGCAACCCCTGCGAGGCGATCGTGGACGGCCGCGCCGTGGAAGTCGCACCCCTCGAGGGTCTCGAGGAGATCGAGATCGACGGCACGCTCTACGAGGCATTCAACACCTCCGGCGGCCTGGGCTCGCTCGCCGACACCTACGGCAGCAAGGCGCAGACGATGGACTACAAGACCATCCGCTACCCGGGCCACTGCGACCAGATGCGGCTGCTCATGAACGACCTCAAGCTCAATTTCGACCGTGCGACCCTGAAGCGCGTGCTCGAGAACGCGGTGCCGCAGACGCTGCAGGACGTCGTGATCGTCTACGTCGCGGTCGCCGGTCGCCAGCACGGCGAGCTGCGTGAGGAGAACTACGTCAGCAAGATCTATCCGCAGGTCATCGCGGGCCGGCTCTGGTCGGCCATCCAGGTGACGACGGCGGCGGGCATCTGCGCCGTGGTCGACCTGGTCATGCAGCACCCGGGCCGCTATCACGGCTTCGTGCGACAGGAGGACTTCGACCTCGTCGACGTGCTCGAGAACCGCTTTGGCAGGCATTACGCGGAAGGCGGTGGCAAGGAGGTGTCCTCGCGCATGATCGTGGCGGGCACGACCGGACAGCAGCGGGCCGTCGCGGGAGCGCGCGCATGAACGTCGCGGCCGTGCTCGAATCCCTCGGTCTGCGACCGACGAACGCCGGCACCTGGTGCGGCGACGGCTGGCTCGAGGAAGCCGGCGCGCGCGTGATCGAGTCGATCAATCCGACGACGGGCGCGGCGATCGCGGGCGTGCGGGCGACGACACGCGCCCAGTATGAGCAGGTGATGGCCTCGGCCGTGGCGGCCGCGAAGCTCTGGCGCGCCGTACCGGCGCCCAGGCGCGGCGAAGTCGTGCGGCGGCTGGGCGAGGAGCTGCGTCGCCACAAGTCGGCGCTTGGCGGTCTCGTCTCGCTCGAGATGGGCAAGATCAAGGCCGAGGGCGACGGCGAGGTGCAGGAGATGATCGACATCGCCGACTTCGCGGTCGGCCAGTCGCGCATGCTGTACGGCCTGCAGATGCATTCCGAGCGACCGAACCACCGCATGTTCGAGCAGTGGCATCCGCTCGGCGTCGTGGGCGTCATCAGCGCCTTCAACTTCCCGGTCGCCGTGTGGTCGTGGAACGCGTTCCTCGCCGCGATCTGCGGCAACGTGACGGTCTGGAAGCCGTCGCCCAGGACCGCGCTCTGCGCCGTGGCCGTGCAGCACATCTGCAACCGCGTACTCGCGCAGCTCGGGCTGCCGCCGATCTTCCAGCTGTTCATCGACGACGGCGTGGACCTCGCGGTGGAGTTCGTCGAGGACCGGCGCGTCGATCTCGTCTCGTTCACGGGCTCGACCGCCGTCGGCCGCGACGTCGCGCAGCGCGTCGCGAAGCGGCTCGGCCGCAGCCTGCTCGAACTCGGCGGCAACAACGCGATCATCGTCGACGAGTTCGCGAACCTCGACCTGGTCGTGCCCGCCGTCGTGTTCGGCGCGGTCGGCACGGCCGGCCAGCGCTGCACGACGACTCGCCGGGTGTTCGTGCACCAGTCGCGCATGGCCGAACTCGAGCGGCGGCTCGTCGGCGCGTATCGGCAGGTGCGCATCGGCGACCCGCTCGCGGACGGCACGCTGATGGGCCCGCTGATCGACGGCGCGTCCGTCGAGCGCTTCGAGGCCGCGGTGCAGCAGGCCCTCGCCCATGGCGGGCGGCTGCTCTGCGGCGGCAAGCGGCTGCAGCGCCCCGGCTTTTTCGTCGAGCCGGCGATCGTGGTCGCGCGTGGCGAATGGGACATCGTGCAGACCGAGACCTTCGGCCCCGTGCTGTACCTGATCCCGTTCGGGACGCTCGACGAGGCCATCGCGGCGCAGAACGCCGTCGCACACGGATTGTCGTCGGCGATCTTCACGGACCGCCTGCAGCACGCCGAGCGCTTCCTGTCGTCCGCGGGCTCGGACTGCGGCATCGCGAACGTCAACATCGGCACCTCGGGCGCGGAGATCGGCGGCGCGTTCGGCGGCGAGAAGGACACGGGCGGCGGCCGCGAGTCGGGCTCCGACTCCTGGAAGGCCTACATGCGGCGTCAGACCTGTACCGTCAACTGGGGTGCCGACCTGCCGCTGGCGCAGGGCATCAACTTCGACGTGGCCGCGAAGTAGCGGCCGGGTTTCGGGGCCGACCCGCGCCGCTCAGCGGCCCCGGGCGGCGCGCGTGAGGTCCTCGTACACGCAGCGGACGAATTCGTCCGGGGGCACGTAGGCTCCCGGACGCGCGAAGCGCTCGTCGAACTCCGCCGTGGGGTGCGCCGCGAGAATCGCCTCCAGCGTCTCGCCCCGCTCCACCGCCTCACGCACCTTGCGGCCGACGCCGACGAGCATGTCGCGATACGCGGCGAGGTCCGCCTTGCCCGACGGGGCCCCGTGCCCGGGCACGATCACCGTACGCGGCGTCGAGCGCGCGAGCGTCCCTTCCACCGCGGCCACCATGCCGGCGAGAGAGCCGCCCGACCCGAGGTCGATCGCGGGGTATTGCCAGCTCCAGTAGATGTCGCCGAGCGCAACGACATCCGCGGCGCTCCAGCGGACGACGACGTCGGAGGACGTGTGCGCGTCGGCCGCGTGCAGCGCGAGCAGGCGGTCGCCGTTCAGGTGCAGCGCCAGGCTGTCGGTGAGTGCGACGACCGGCCGGGCTGCCGCCATCGTCCCTGCTCCTGCGACGCCTTCCGGCACGGCGGCATCGCTCCCGGCGTAGTCGCGCAGCCCTTCGTGGCCGACCACGACCGCACCTGCCTCGACCGCGGCGACGTTGCCGCCGACGTGGTCCGCGTGCCCATGCGTGTTGACGACGAAGCGCAGCGGGCCCGGTGCGACGCGCGCGACCGTCGCGACGAGTTCCATGGCCTGCGAGGCGAGCCCCGTGTCGACGAGGACCGTGCCGTCGTGACCGGACCAGACGACGACGTTGCCGCCGGCGCCGGTGACCAACTGCAACCCCGGTCGCAGTGGCTGCACGCCCAGTTCGCCGACCGCCGGCTTGTCGGGCGGTCGGGCCGGGTTTTCGTTCGCCACCGGCGCGGCTGCGAACGCACTCCACGACAGCGCAAGCGCGACCAGCGAAGACGCACGCCGGGCACGCCTGAACATCGACACACGGGCCATGACGCAACTCCCCTTCGACACGCCGATTATACGGCCCGCCGGCCTGCGCCTCGCAGCGCTGCGCTATGATGCCGTCATGGCCCTGCCGCAATGCCGGCCCGATCGGATCCGCAAGGTGCTCGCGGTTCTCGGCGTCCTGCTCGGAGCACTCGCCTGCGCGGTCGCCCTGCGCACGCAGTCCGTCGACGTGACTTCCGGCGTGCTCGTGCCGGTCACCGGGCCCATCGGGCCGGCCACCAGCGACTTCTTCGTGCGCCAGTTGCATGCCGCCGAGGAATCGGGCGCCCATCTGGTCGTGGTGCGCATCGACACTCCGGGCGGTCTCGACACCGCCATGCGGGACATGATCCAGGCGATCCTGGCCTCCAGGGTTCCCGTCGTCGCCTTCGTCGCGCCGAGCGGCGCGCGGGCTGCGAGCGCCGGCACGTTCCTGATGTATGCGAGCCACGTCGCCGCCATGGCACCGGCCACCAACCTCGGCGCGGCGACGCCCGTGCAGATCGACGGCGCGCCGCAGCGGCCGACGACGAAACCCGCCGCGCGCGACGACGCGCCGGAGCAGAAGACTCCGGTTCCCGGCGATGCCATGGAGCGCAAGGCGGTCAACGACGCGGTGGCCTACATCCGCGGACTCGCCACGCTGCGCGGCCGCAACGCGGACTGGGCCGAGCGCGCGGTGCGCGAAGGCGCGAGCCTGCCGGCCGACGAGGCACTCGCCACCGGGGTCGTCGACCTGGTCGCGAGCGACCTGCCGGAGCTGCTGCGCGCCATCGACGGCCGCAGCGTCAAGCTGCCGTCGCGCGTGACGACGCTGCGCACCGCCGGCATCATGCTGCGCGAAGTGCAGCCGGACTGGCGCACCGAGCTGCTGCAGCTCGTCACCAATCCGAACGTGGCCTACCTGCTCATGCTGATCGGTATCTACGGGCTGCTGCTCGAGGGCTACAACCCGGGCAGCGTGCTGCCGGGCGTCGTCGGCGCGATCAGCCTGCTGCTCGCGTTGTTCGCGTTCCAGGTGCTGTCCGTGAACTACGCCGGGCTCGCGCTGATTGCGCTCGGCGTGCTGCTGATCGTCGCCGAGTCGTTCGTGCCCTCGTTCGGGACGCTCGGGCTCGGTGGCATCGTCGCCTTCGTGATCGGCTCGGTCATGCTGCTCGACAACGACGTGCCGGGATTCTCGATCGCCTGGCAGATCATCGCCGCCATGGCTCTCGCCGGCAGCCTGCTGCTGCTCGGCATCGTGTCGTTCGCCGTCCGCGCCCGGCGCCGCCCCGTCGTCAGCGGCCGCGAGGGCCTGCTGCTCGAGCACGCCGAAGCGATCGAGGCCTTCGACACCCGGGGGCTCGTGCGGGCCCACGGCGAGCTCTGGAACGCGGTGACGCGCACGCCCGTGCGCAGCGGCCAGTGCCTGCGCATCGTCCGTGTCGACGGCCTGACGCTCGAGGTCGAGCCGGTCCGGGACTGACCGACGCCAGCATCCACGCCACGGAGTACGCAGCGATGTTCAACGTCACGACCCTCGCCGTCATCCTCGTCCTGATCGTCGTGTTCGCGACGCAGATCTTCAGGATCCTCAACGAGTACGAGCGCGGCGTCATCTTCACGTTCGGCCGCTACACCGGCGTGAAGGGCCCGGGCCTGATCATCCTGATTCCGCTGATCCAGCGCATGGTCAAGGTCGACCTGCGCGTGATCGTGCTCGACGTCCCGACCCAGGACGTCATCTCGCGCGACAACGTCTCGGTCAAGGTCAACGCGGTCATCTACTTCCGCATCGTCGAGCCAGACAAGGCGATCATCCAGGTCGCGAGCCCGTTCGAGGCGACCAGCCAGCTCGCGCAGACGACGCTGCGCTCGGTGCTCGGCCAGCACGAGCTCGACGAGATGCTGTCGCAGCGCGAGAAGCTCAACGTCGACATCCAGCGCATTCTCGATTCCGCCACCGACGCCTGGGGCATCAAGGTGACCAACGTCGAGATCAAGCACGTCGACCTCGACGAGACCATGATCCGCGCCATGGCCAAGCAGGCCGAGGCGGAGCGCACGCGACGCGCCAAGATCATCCATGCCGAGGGCGAGAAGCAGGCGGCGCAGATGCTCGTCGATGCCGCACGCATGCTGGGCGAGGAGCCCAAGGCGCTGCAGTTGCGCTATCTGCAGACGGTGGCGGACCTGTCGAACGAAAAGAGCACGACCATCGTCTTCCCGCTGCCGATAGACTTGCTGAAGCCGTTCGTGCAGTAACCCGGGCCGCCCGCACCCGGGAGGCGCCGCATGGCTCCATGCATCACGCGGGGCGGGGCCTCCCGGCCTGCTCCGCCCGCGGTCGCGCACCGGCCACGCCGCGCACTTCACGACGCGCGAGGTCCTGCTGCTCATCGAGACGTTTCGCCGACACGGGCAGGCGCGTCCGCAGATCCTGCGCGAACAGCGACAGGCGGAACTCCTCGATCATCCAGCGCAGGCGCTCGCGTTCCGTCGTCGGTGCGTCGGCCGGAGCCGTGGCATCGAGCCGTCGCAGGTTCGTCTCGTAGCCCGCCACCTCGGCCTGCAGCTTTCGATCCCGTGCCACGTCGCCGCGCGCACGATCGAGCCGCCGCGCCATGGCGCGCACGTACTTCGGCAACTGGGGCCACCAGACGGCGGGCGTGCGGCGGATCCAGCCCGGCGCCAGCAACGCATCGACGTGCCGCGTCACGGAATCGCGGACCGGCGCGAGGACCGGCGCCGCCATCGAGTCGAGTGCCGCCCGCACGTCCTTGAGTGCCATCAGCACGGAACGCGCGACGCGGGCGACTTCGGCGCCGCGCTCGACGACGTCGGCGCGTCCGCGCTCGACCCGCATCTCGAACGCGGCGCGTGTGCGGACCGCCCCGGCGATATCCGTTTCGGCCTGCTCCGTCGTGCCGAACACGGCTTCGGCGACGGCCCGGTCGGCGATCTCGTCGAGCAGTTCGCGGCCGAGGCCCCCGGCGGCCGCGAGCAGCGTGAATTCGTGGTCGCCGGCCAGCGTGCGCCGCACCATCTCGTGCTGCTGCGGCAGGGCCAGCGCCGCCAGTCGCACGAGCCCGTCGTAGGTGGCACGGCGCGCGGCCACCTCGCTGGTGTACAGACGCAGACGCACGCTGCCGTCCTCGTCCTTGATGCCCGGCCAGGCGCGCAGACGCAGACCGGCGCTGCGGACCGTCACCTCCGCCGGCATGTCGCCAAAGTCCCAGGACCGCACGCCGGCCCGTTCCCATTCGTGCACGGTGCCGCCGAAAGGCGTGGCCCCGACCTGCGCACGCAATTCGTCGTGCAGCGTATCGAGGTCACGGCTCTCGTGCAGGACCTTGCCGGACGCCGGGTCGAGCACGCGTACGTGGAAGCTCAGCCACGGCGGCAAGGCAATCGCGGCGACATCCGCAGGCTCGACCACCTGGCCGGCCTCGCGCGTGACGAACGTGGCCAGGCGCGCGAACAGCGAGCCCTCGCCGAACGTCCCGACGCCCGTCAGAAAGCGCCCGGCCGCCTCGGGAATCGGCACGATTTCGCGCCGCACGTCCTTCGGCAGGCCGCGCAGCAGATGGACGACCTTGTCGTGCAGCCAGCCGGGCACCAGCCATTCGAGCCGCTGCGGGTCCAGCGAGCGCAACAGCGGCAGCGGCACGTCCAGCGTGATGCCGTCGTCGGTCGCTGTGGTGTCGAAGCGATAGTGCAGCGCCAGCGTGTTGCCGTGCACGTCGAGCGATGCGGGGTAGTCGGTGCCACGCAACTCCGGCAGCGGCCCCGCCAGATGCACGTCCTCGGGGGCATCGAGCAGGCGCGGCCGCACACGCTCGTCCTGCCGCCACCAGTGCTCGAACGCACGCGTGGTCGCGACGGGCGCCGGAATCCGCTCGAGGTAGAAGCGGACCAGGGCTGCGTCGCCGGCCAGCAGGTCGCGGCGGCGCAGGCAGGCTTCGACCTGCTCGAGCCGGGCGCGCGTCGCTTCGTTGCGCTCGAGGAACGCGAACCGCATCGCGGCGTTGCGCCGCACCAGCGCCTCCTCGACGAACATGCGGCGCGCGGCGGCGGCGTCCACGGTCGCGAAGGCGACGCGTCGGCCGCTGCTCAGCACGCGGCCGTACAGCGTAACGGTCTCGCGCGCGAACGCCATGCCCTTGCGTGCGTCCCATTCGGCCTCACCATACGTCCGGCGCACCAGGTGCGCGCCCGCCGACTCGATCCACGACGGTTGCACCTGCGCCACCATGCGCGCGTAGAGCCGGTGGGTCTCGACGAGACTCGCGGCGACGATCCAGTGCGGCGAGCGCTTCTGCAACGGCGTGCCGGGCGCGATCACGAAACGCGCGTCGCGGGCACCCAGGTAGGTGCGGGCCTCGTCGAGCACGCCGATGCCGCCGAGCAGGCCGGTGAGCAGCGTCTGGTGCAGCACCGCCCTGGAGACAGGCTTCGCGTCCCCCGGCGGCTGCGGTCGCGCCAGCGACCGGCTCATGTCCGCGAGCTGGTCGCGCAAGTCCGCCCACTCACGCATGCGCAGGAACGACAGGAAATTCTCGCGGCACCAGTGGCGCAGCACGCGATTGCCGCCGGCCGCCGGTTCGCGCGACGCCTGCCAGAGATTCAGCACCGCGACGAAGTCCGAGCGCTCGTCGGCGAACTGTGCATGCTTCTCGTCAGCGGCCCCGGTCTTGTCGGATGGCCGCTCGCGTGGGTCTGTGATGCTCAGGAACGCGACGATCGTGAGACACGGGTCGAGACAACCCGTGCGGCCCGCTTCGACCAGGATGCGCGCAAGCCGCGGGTCGACGGGCAGCGTCGCCATGTGCCGCCCGAGCCGCGTGATGCGACGCTCGCCGTCGACGGCGCCGAGCTCCTGCAGCAGGCGGTAGCCGTCGTTGAGCAGACGGGCATCGGGCGCGTCGAGGAACGGAAAGTCTTCGGGTCCGCCGAGGCCGAGCGCCGCCATTTGCAGCACCAGGCTCGCGAGGTTGGTGCGCAGGATCTCGGGCTCGGTGTAGCGCGGGCGGGCGAGATAGTCGGCCTCGGCATAGAGCCGGATGCAGATGCCATCGCCCTCGCGCCCGCAGCGGCCGCGACGCTGGTCGGCGCTGGCCTGCGAGACAGGCTCGATGGGCAGACGCTGGAACTTGGCGCGCGGACTGTAGCGGCTCACGCGCGCAAGCCCGGCGTCGATCACGAAGCGCACGCCCGGGATGGTCAGCGAAGTCTCCGCCACGTTGGTCGCCAGCACGACCCGGCGCCGCTCGTGCGCGGCGAAGATCCGCTCCTGCTCCGGGCCGGCGAGACGGCCGTACAGCGGCAGCACGTCCCAGGTCACACGGCTGCGGGTCAGCAGTTCGCGCGTCTCGAGGATCTGCTTCTCGCCCGGCAGGAACACCAGCGCGTCGCCGCGTATGCCGCGGGAATCGGCGTCGAGCGACTCGAGCGCGTCGCGCACGGCCTCGGGCAGCGGCGGAGCCTCCTCGTCCTCCTCGGCGAGCGGACGGTAGCGAACCTCGACCGGCCAGGCCTGGCCCTCGACGTCGATGACGGGCGCGCCGCCGAAGTACCCGGCGAAGCGCTGCGTCTCGATGGTCGCCGAGGTGACGATGAGCCTGAGGTCGGGGCGCCGCGGCAGGATCCGCTGACAGACGCCGAGCAGGAAGTCGACGTTGAGGTTGCGCTCGTGCGCCTCGTCGACGATCAGCGTGTCGTAACGCCGCAGCAGCGGGTCGCGTTCGAGTTCGCGCAGCAGCAGCCCGTCGGTCATCAGCTTGACGAGCGTGCGCGGGCTGGTGCGGTCGACGAAGCGGACCTGGTAGCCGACGAGGTCGCCGGTCGTCGTGCCGAGCTCGGCGCTGATCCGGTTCGCGAGGGCCTGGGCCGCGATGCGGCGCGGCTGCGTGTGGCCGATCAGGCCCTCGATGCCGCGGCCGATCCCGAGACAGATCTTCGGCAACTGCGTGCTCTTGCCGCTGCCGGTGGCGCCACTGACGATGACGACCTGATGACTGCGGATGGCGTCTGCGATCTCCTCGCGCCGCGCGTGCACGGGCAGCGTGTCGTCGTAATGGATCGGCGGCACGGAGGCGCGCCGCACCGCGAGGCGTGCCGCGGCGTTGGCGGCCGGCGCGGTCATCGGCTCAGCCGAGCTCGCGCTTGGCGAGCAACCACAGCGTCTCGAGATGCGCCATGTCCACCTCGTCTGGCCGCCGTCCTTCGCGGGCGAGCAGCGCCTCGACGTGACGGAAGCGGCGCTCGAACTTGCCATTGGCATCGCGCAGCGCGCCTTCGGGCTCGATGCCGAGATGGCGCGCCGTCTGCGCCAGCGAAAAGAGCACGTCGCCGAGTTCGGCACGCGCGGCATCCGGGCGGCCCGCCTCGATCTCGTGCTGCAGCTCGGCGATTTCCTCGCGCACCTTGTCGAGCACGCCCGCCGCGTCGGCCCAGTCGAAGCCCGCCTTCGCCGCCCGCGAGCCCAGCTTGGTCGCGCGCGTGAGCGCGGGCAGACCGAGCGTGACGCCGTCGAGCACGCCGGTGCCCTGTCCCCTCGCCGCGCGCTCCGCGCGCTTGTGCGCTTCCCAGGCCTGCGTCTGCGCTTCTGCGTCGCCGATCTTCGCGTCGCCGAAGACGTGCGGATGCCGGCGCTCGAGCTTTTCGGCAATGGCACCGGCCACGGCGTCGAAGTCGAACAGGTGCCGCTCCTCGGCGATGCGGGCCTGGAACACGACCTGGAACAGCACGTCCCCCAGCTCGTCGCGGACCGCGTCGGGATCTCCGCGCGCAATGGCGTCGGCGAGCTCGTAGGCTTCCTCGATCGTGTGCGGCGCGATCGAAGACCAGTCCTGCTGGCGGTCCCATGGGCAGCCGCGCTGCGGATCGCGCAGCCGCTCCATGATCCGCATCAGCCGTTCGAGGTTGCTCACGGCACGTTTCCGTCCAGCAGTTGCGCCAGGCTGAGCAGCATGTTCGCCGTGGCGCCCCAGATCTGGCGGCCCTGGTACGGGATGTCGTAGGTGATCACGGTGAAGCCGGAATAATGCCTGTCGCGGGGCACGTAGTTCGCGCGGTCGAGCAGGAACTCGAGCGGCACCTCGAAGACGTCCTCGACTTCCTCGACGTCGAGCGCGAGCGTGAATCCAGGGCGCACGAACGCGACGACCGGCGTCACACGGAAGCCAGTGATCACGACGTGGTCGCGCAGGTAACCGGTGAGACTCACGTATTGGGGCTCGAGCCCGATCTCCTCCTGCGCTTCGCGCAAGGCCGCGGCCCAGGGGCCCGTGTCCGTGGCTTCGATGCGTCCACCGGGGAAACTGACCTGCCCCGCGTGGTTCTTGAGGTGCGACGCCCGCAGCGTGAGCAGCACGTGCAGGCCCGTGGGCCGCTCGACGAGCGGTACGAGCACGGCGGCCCGCGAGAGCTGAGTCGGCAGCAGGCGGCGCAGCGATTCGATCTGGTCTGGCGTCAGGCTTGCCGCGTAGGGCATCTCCGGCTCGCGACCGGCCTCGCTGCCGCGCAGCCGGCTCTCGATGCGTTCGCGCAGCGACCAGCGTGTTTCGTCGGACGACGCCGTCAATGTCAATTCAGTCCCCCGACGCCGACCGGCCGCGTTCGCCGCCACGCGTGAGGTCGGCCGGGTCGAGCAGTCGCGCGAGCCGCTCGCGCCCGAGGTCGGTCATCTCGTCGGCGACGTCCAGGATCGGCCGTCCTTCCGCATAGGCGCGCTTGGCGATGGCCGCCGCCTTGTCGTAGCCGATGACGGGGTTCAGTGCCGTCACCAGCATCGGATTGCGCCCGAGCGCCAGCGCGAGCTGCCGCGTGTTCACCGCGAAGCCCGCGATCGAGCTGCGCGCCAGCGTCCGGCACGCGGCGGCCAGCAGTTCAGTGCTCTGCAGCAGGTTGTAGGCGATCAGGGGCAGCATGACGTTCAACTGGAAGTTTCCCGACTGGCCCGCGATGCCGACCGTGACGTCGTTGCCCAGCACCTGCGCCGCGACCATGGCGACGGCTTCCGGCACGACCGGATTGACCTTGCCCGGCATGATGCTGCTGCCCGGCTGCAGCGCCGGAAGCCCGATTTCCGCGAGCCCTGCGAGCGGCCCGCTGTTCATCCAGCGCAGGTCGTTGGCGATCTTCATCAGCACCACGGCGAGCGTGCGCAAGTGGCCCGACAGTTCGACCGCGGTGTCCTGCGATGCCAGCGCGGCGAAGAAATCGCGTGCCGGCCGCAGGTCGAGACCCGTTTGTCGCGACAACTGCGCCGCGACCAGCGGCGCGAAGCGCGGATCGACGTTGACGCCGGTGCCGACGGCCGTGCCGCCCTGGGCGAGCGCATGCAGCCGCGGCCGGCAGCCCTGCAGCCGCGCCGCCGCGTCCTCGAGCTGGGTGCGCCAGGCGCCCATCTCCTGCGCGAGCGTCACGGGCATCGCGTCCATCAGGTGCGTGCGGCCCGTCTTGACGTGCTCACCGACGTCGCCGGCCTTGCGGGCAATCGTGTCGACGAGTTCCCTGAGCGCGGGCAGCAGCGTCTTCGACAACGCGAGCGCGGCGCTCAGGTGGATGGCCGTGGGGATGACGTCGTTGCTGCTCTGGCCACGGTTGACGTGATCGTTGGGATGGACGGCGAGCGAACCGCCGTCGGCGTACTGCGTCGCGAGCCGGGCGATCACCTCGTTCGCGTTCATGTTCGTGCTGGTGCCCGATCCCGTCTGGAACACGTCGACGGGGAAGTGGGCATCGTGCCCGCCTTCGGCGACTTCGAGGGCGGCGCGCTGGATGGCCGCCGCCCGGGTCCTGTCGAGGTCGCCGAGTTCCAGGTTGGCGCCTGCCGCCGCCCACTTGATGAGCCCGAGCGCGCCGATGAAGGCGCGCGGCATCGTGAGCCCGCTGATCGGGAAGTTCTGGATCGCACGCTGGGTCTGCGATCCCCACAGGGCGTGCGCGGGCACGCGGGTTTCCCCCATGCTGTCGCGTTCGACGCGGTAGTCGGTGTCGGCCATGTGCGCTCCGGGACCCGCGGAGGCGCCCGGACGGGGCCCTGCGGTATCATCCCGGATCGTAGCACCTCCCGGATTGCCCATGAGCCTCACTCCCCTGACCGCGCTCTCTCCCGTGGACGGGCGCTACGCCGCGCGCTGCGCCGAATTGCGGGAGATCTTCAGCGAGCAGGGGCTGATCCACGCCCGCGTGCGGGTCGAGATCGCCTGGCTGCGCGGCCTCGCCGCCGAGCGGCACATTCCGGAACTGCGCGGTCTCGGGCCGGCGGACCTGGCCGCCGCGCAGCACGTCGCCGACGCCTTCGGCGAAGACGATGCCGCGGCCGTCAAGACCTTCGAGCGCGAGACGAATCACGACGTCAAGGCGGTCGAGTACCTGATCAAGCAGAAGCTGTCGAGGCACGCCGCGTGGCAGTCGCGCATCGAGTTCGTGCACTTCGCCTGCACGTCGGAAGACATCAACAACCTCTCCTACGCGCTCATGTGCCGCGAGGCGCGGGACAGGGTGCTGCTGCCGCACCTCGACGCGCTGCTCGGCGCGCTGCGCTCGATGGCGCATGCGCACGCGGACGACGCCATGATGTCGCGCACGCACGGGCAGGCCGCGACGCCCACCACGCTCGGCAAGGAAGTGGCGGTCTTCGTGCACCGGCTGAGGACGGCCCGCGACGCCTTCGCGGCCGTGCCGATCCGCGGCAAGATCAACGGCGCGGTCGGCAACTACAACGCGCACGTCGCGGCCTACCCGGAAGTCGACTGGCCGCACGTCGCGCAACGGCTCGTCGAGTCGCTGGGCCTGCAGTGGAACCCGTACACCACGCAGATCGAGCCGCACGACTGGGACGCCGAGTACTTCGACGCCCTCGCCCGCTGCAACTCGATCCTCGTCGACCTCTGCCGCGACTTCTGGGGTTACGTGTCGCTGGGCTACTTCCGGCAGAAGGTCGTGGCGGGCGAAGTCGGCTCGTCGACGATGCCGCACAAGGTCAACCCGATCGACTTCGAGAATGCCGAGGGCAACTTCGGCGTCGCCAACGCGCTGCTGCGCTTCCTCGCCGAGAAGCTGCCGGTCTCGCGCTGGCAGCGCGACCTCACCGACTCGACCGTCCAGCGCAACATCGGCGTCGCGCTGGCGCACGCGGACGTCGCGGTGCAGTCCGTGTCACGCGGTCTCGCGCGGCTGGAAGTCGACCGCACCGCGCTCGCGGCGGACCTCGCGCGCAACTGGGAACTGCTGGCCGAGCCGATCCAGACCGTCATGCGCCGCTATGCCGTGCCGGGCGCCTACGAGCAACTGAAGACGCTCACGCGCGGTCGCCGCATCGACGCCGAAGCGATCGCACGCTTCGTCGACGGCCTGCCCGTTCCCGACGCCGAAAAGCAGCGGCTCAAGCAGCTCACGCCGGCGAGCTATGTCGGCGTCGCGGCGCGTCTGGCGCGCGACGTCTGAGCGCGGCGCGCTGCCACTTTGACATAACGGCGGAAAATCGCTGCCATGACTCGCGCGACGCGGGCGGATCTTGTGGTCGAGGTGACCGACTGGGCGCGCGACGTCGAGTCGATCAAGCGCGTGCGCCGTACGGTTTTCATCGAGGAACAACGCATCGCGGAGCGCGACGAATGGGACGCGCACGATCCCGTCGTGCCGCACGTCCTCGCGTATGTCGGCGTCGCTGCCGGAAAACGTGACCTGGTCGGCACGGGTCGTCTGGAACCCGCCGGTAAGATTGGTCGCGTCGCAGTACTGCCGCAGTACCGCGGCACCGGGGCCGGCGTCGCGATCATGCGTCGACTCATGGGACTCGCCGCGGAGCGGGGCCACCATGAGGTCTACCTGAACGCGCAGTCTTCCGCCCGCGGATTCTACGAGCGGCTGGGTTTCCGGGCCGACGGTCCGGAATTCGACGAGGTCGGGATACCGCACCAGCGGATGCGCCGGGCGGTCGGGAATCGGGATGGAACATCGACTGGACACGACGGGGACGCGCAGTCTGCTGGCGGGCCTTGACGAGTACCGCGCGGCAGTCGCGGAACTCGCCACCCGCGCACGCCGATCCCTGTCGATGTACACGACCGACCTCGAGCCGCAGATCTACGACCACGACCTCTTCCTCGAACCCGTCAAGCAGCTCGTGCTGGCCCGCAGCCATGCCCGGCTGCGCGTGCTGATCTCGAACCCGGGCCGCGTGTCGCGCGAGGGCAACCGGTTCATGATGATGGCGCGTCGGCTGACCAGCTACATCGACCTGCGCAACGTCGCACCCGAGTACCGCAACAACCCGTGCTCATTCATCGTCGCGGACGACAAGGCGATCGTCTATCGCCAGAACGCGGCGAAATGGGAAGGCGTGGTCGAATTCGACGACGTGAACGTCGTCAAGCGCCATCTCGCGTATTTCGACGAAGTCTGGGCGGGCAGCCTGATCCAGCCGGAAATGCGGGCCACCGCCGTCGACTTCTGACGCGTCGCGCCCCGCGACACCCGGCCACGGCGACGACCCGCAAGGTCCCGCCCCGCCGGACCGCTATAATGCATCGGATGGTCTGGAAACCCGACGTCACCGTGGCCGCCGTCGTCGAGCGCGACGGCCAGTTCCTTTTCGTCGAGGAACGGGCCAGTGGCCGCGTCGTCCTGAACCAGCCCGCCGGACACCTGGAGAACGGCGAAACCCTGTTCGAAGCCGTGGCACGCGAGGTGCTGGAGGAAACAGCCTGGACGTTCGTGCCGCAGCACGTCACGGGCGTCTATGTCTGGGCACCGGAACACCTGTCGCGCACGTTTCTGCGCGTCGCGTTCACCGGCCGGCTGGAAGGGCACGATCCGGCGCGACCGCTCGACCACGGCATCCTGCGCACGCGCTGGCTCGACCGCGAGCAACTGCTCACTGCGCAGTCGAAGCACCGCAGTCCGCTCGTCCTCCGCTGCGTCGACGATTACCTCGGCGGAGCGCGCTACCCACTGGAGCTGGTCGGGCACCTGATGCGGGCCCGGAACGCGTCGCAATCACACGCCGCCGCCGGCTGACTGCTGCCGCGCGCGAGCCTTCGTCCGATATGCGGGCGGCCGCCACGCAGCGCCCCTGCCCGCCTTGCTCTAAGATCCGGGCATGCCCTCTACGCGTGTCGTCCTGGCGCTTTCCGGAGGCGTCGATTCCGCGGTTGCCGCGGTGCTGCTGCAGCAGGCCGGGTACGACGTGCATGCGCTGTTCATGCGCAACTGGGACGAGGACGAGGATGACTACTGCACGGCCGCCGCCGACCTGCAGGACGCGCGCCGCGTGTGCGAGGAACTCGGCATTCCGCTGCACACGGTGACCTTCGCCGCACAGTACCGCGACCGGGTGTTCGCCCACTTCCTCGAGGAGTTGCAGGCCGGGCGCACGCCGAACCCCGACGTGCTCTGCAATCGCGAGATCAAGTTCGGCGTCTGCTTCGAGCACGCGTTGCGGCTCGGCGCCGGGCTCTTCGCGACGGGTCATTACGCGCGCAGCGAAGGTGGCCGCCTGCTGCGCGCCGCCGACGGCAACAAGGACCAGACATATTTCCTGCACAGCGTGCCGGGCGCGATGCTGCGCCGGACGCTCTTCCCGATCGGGCACCTGTCGAAAGACGAGGTGCGCCGGCTCGCCCGCGAACACGCGCTGCCCGTGCACGACAAGCGTGACAGCACGGGCATCTGCTTCATCGGCGAGCGTCCGTTCGCCGAGTTTCTGCAGAGCTACCTGCCTGCGCGTCCGGGCCCGATCGAGACTCCCGAGGGTCGCCGGCTCGGCACGCACCGCGGCCTGATGTACTACACGCTGGGCCAGCGTCAGGGGCTCGCGGTGGGCGGCGTGCGCGGCACCGCGGAAAAGCCGTGGTATGTCGCCCGCAAGGACCTGGCGCGCAACGCGCTCGTCGTCGTGCAGCAGCACGACCACCCGCTGCTGCTGTGCAAGAGCTTCGCCACCGAGCCGGCGCACTGGATCGCCGACACGCCCCCGGTGCCGGCCGGAAGTTCCCTGCGATGCACCGTCAGGACGCGTCATCGCCAGGCCGACCAGGATTGCGAGGTCGATGTCGGGCCCGACGGCCGCTGTCTCGTGCATACGGCCACGGCCCAGCGCGCGATCACCCCCGGGCAATCGGCCGTCTTCTACGAGGGCGAGACCTGCCTCGGCGGGGCCGTCATCGCGTCGACGGCCGCCGGGGAGCGGGTCGAGGTCGAATCGGGACATGCCGCTGGTCTATAATTCGTCGGTTTTGGTCGCGCCGTTCCCCGCCCCGGAGGTTCCATGAGAAACAGTTTCAAGACCCGCACGTCGCTTGCGGTCGGCCAGCAGTCGTACGAGATCTACAGCCTCCCGGCGCTCGAGGGCCACGACCTGTCCCGCCTGCCCTACTCGCTCAGGATCCTGCTCGAGAACCTGCTGCGCTTCGAGGACGGCGTCAACGTGACGCGC
>Ga0268298_10001563_pt1 | contig 26714 bp, 38 predicted proteins | sample WWTPWeurt_MetaG_FD_194462 | JGI IMG/M metagenome (GOLD analysis project Ga0268298, IMG submission 194462) | Activated sludge microbial communities from WWTP in Nijmegen, Gelderland, Netherland - WWTP Weurt | ecosystem: Engineered > WWTP > Aerobic digester > Activated sludge | place...
CTCGCCGCCGGCGAGGAGCTTGACGCCACCGTCATCAACATGCGCTTCGTCAAGCCGATCGATGCCGAACTGATCGTCGAACTGGCCGGGAACCATTCGCTGCTGGTCAGCGTCGAAGAGAACGCCGTGATCGGCGGCGCGGGTTCGGAGGTCGGACGTGTCCTGACGGAACATTGCCTCGACGTGCCGCTCATCCGCCTCGGACTGCCCGACCGCTTCATCGACCATGGCGAGCAGGGACAACTTCTCGCCGAACTCGGCCTGGACAAGGACGGCATCCTGCGCGCCATACGGGCGCGAGGCCATACACCATAGAAGCGACGGCACCGTTGATGAACACTCCCCATTTCCCGATCCCCGACGTCCAGAGTTCGGCCGACACGCGCCGCATCGCCATCAACAAGGTGGGCATCAAGGCCATCCGCCACCCGGTCAGGGTGCGGGACAAGTCAGCCGGCAGTCAGCACACCATCGCTGTCTTCAACATGTACGTCGGGCTGCCGCACAACTTCAAGGGCACCCACATGTCGCGCTTCGTGGAGATCCTGAACAGCCACGAACGCGAGATTTCGGTCGAGAACTTCCCGGTCATGCTGCGCGACATGGTCGTCAAGCTGGAAGCCGAAACCGGTCACATCGAGATGAATTTTCCCTACTTCATCAACAAGACCGCCCCGGTTTCCGGCGTCCAGAGCCTGATGGACTATGACGTCACCTTCATCGGCGACATCTGCCACGGCGAGATCGCCACCTCGGTCAAGGTCGTCGTCCCGGTGACCAGCCTGTGCCCGTGCTCGAAGAAAATCTCCGAGCGCGGCGCGCACAACCAGCGGTCGCACGTCACCGTCACCGCCCGCACGAACGACTTCGTGTGGATCGAGGAAATCGTGCAACTGGTCGAGACGGAAGCCTCGTGCGAACTGTTCGGCCTGCTCAAGCGCCCGGACGAGAAATTCGTCACCGAACGCGCCTATGACAATCCCAAGTTCGTCGAGGACATGGTGCGCGACGTCGCCGCGCGTCTCAACGCTGAAGCGCGCATCGACGCCTACGTCGTCGAGTCGGAGAACTTCGAGTCGATCCACAACCATTCGGCGTACGCACTGATCGAACGCGACAAGACGCAAGATTGAACCGGCCTGTTGCGGTCGACGCCAGATTCAAGGCAAAAACCAAGAAAACGCAGAAAAGGGTGCCGAAGCGCCCTTTTCACCAGTGGTCGTCACAACCATTCGCCACGTCTATTGATGAATCCCCACCGTCCATTCATCCTGACAGCCGCTTTTCCATTCGAAAACCCCTTGGCGTCTTCAAATTTCGCCGGGATCACCCATACCTGTTGTTCGTTAACGAACCCCCAACGTCCGTTGCTTGCCTGCACGGCAGCCAGCCCTTCGCTGTAAGAACGGACATTCTGGTACTTGGGGCCGGCCGATTGGCAACCGCCAACAGTCACCACGAATAAGGAGAGCGCAACGGATATTACAAACGACTTCAACATAAAATCTTCCTCACAATACAGAAACCCGACAACGACGAGCAGTCAGGCTATTTCCTTGGCGGCATCACCTTCTTCTCGGCCAGCTTCCAGTTCCCCTTCTCGTCCAACTTCAGGGTGAAGCGCACCACAATCGACGGGCAACAGTTGGAGTCTTCCGGCCCGTACTCCAATCCTTCGAGAATCATCGAATCGCGGGTATTTCCCACAATTCGGCTGACATATCGCACCGGGCTATCAAATTGAATGACCGGCGAAGATTGAAGCGGATCGACAATATACGAATCGCCAGCGCCAATCGTGACGATAGATACGTGCGTTCCATTCGTCCCAGAGCCGCCCGCACAGCCAATATCTCCTCCCCACAATACGGCGTACATCGCATCCGGCCGACCATAAAATGTCTTCCAGGGAACCAAGGCCGCAATATCCTTCGCGCCAATCTTGCCCTCATCAGCGCAGGCAATCGCGTCCTTGTAACTCGTGGCCGCCTTGATGACTTGCCTGGTGATTTCCTGAACCGGCGGCACACTCTGAGCAAAACAACTCGACCCCATGCCAAGTAACATCGCGGCGATTACGACAACCCGATTTTTCATGCACGAATCTCCCGAATTAGCGTGGACAGACAGCAGTCCGCAGCACACATATAGACACAATATGACCAGTAAATTCAACTTTTTGAATTCTGTCAGAATCACTCCATAAAAACAACCATGAATGACCTATTCAGGCCACATTCATGGTTGATACACTCTCCGACATACCCCTCCCCAAGCGCTTGGGGAAAAATCTAGCCAGAACCCGGAAGACCAGAGGCTGGACGCAGGCCACCTTGGCCGAGCGCCTGGGAATGGAACCGGAATCGATCTCGCGCTTCGAGCGCGGGGCAACGCTGCCGTCACTGGCAACCCTTGAGCAAATTGCCGCGTTCCTTGATACCAGCATTGCCGACCTGCTGGCTGAATATCCCGATACGGCCTATGCGGAAGCCCAGCGTATCTCAGCCCTAATGGCAGACTTGGAACCCGATGCCCGCGCAAGCGTGTTAAGCATCGTCAAGACCGTTTGCGCCACGCTAAGGCGTCGCTAGCCTCGATCGCGCCACGAAACCGGTGACTGACTTCAGCCTGTTGCGGTCGACACCAAAAAGAGGGCGAAAATGACAACGGGGCGCCGCAGCGCCCCGTTTGCTTGTGCCCTCCGGAAACCGCTCAGGCAGCCGTCCGGGGAGCCTTGCGGACCAGCTTTTCCTTGATCCGCGCCGATTTGCCGGAACGCTCGCGCAGGTAGTAGAGCTTGGCGCGACGGACATCGCCGCGTCGCTTGACCTCAATGGCCGCGACCAGTGGCGAATAGGTCTGGAAGGTCCGCTCGACGCCTTCGCCGGAAGAAATCTTGCGGACGATGAAGGAGGAATTCAGGCCGCGGTTACGCTTGGCGATGACGACGCCTTCGTACGCCTGCAGACGCTCGCGCGTGCCTTCCTTGACCTTGACCTGGATGACGACGGTGTCGCCTGGCGCGAATTCGGGAATGGTCTTGCCCAGCCGGGCAATTTCTTCTTGTTCCAGTTGTTGAATCAGGTTCATGTGAGATCCTTGAAAATTATGAACATCTACTCACCGCATTGCTCCTCGCCGGCGATTTCGGTGAGGAGTTGCGCTTCTTCCGCGGTCAACCCGCGGTGCGCCAGCAAATCCGGCCGGCGCTTCCGGGTCCGCGCCAGCGACTGTTTCAGCCGCCAGCGGCGAATTCTCTTGTGGTCGCCGGACATCAGCACTTCCGGCACTGCCTGACCTTCGTACACTTCGGGCCGCGTGTAGTGCGGACATTCCAGCAGCCCGGCTGCAAACGAATCCTCCACCGCCGAAGCGGCATCCCCCAACACCCCCGGCAACTGACGGACGACGGCATCGATCAACACCATCGCCGGCAACTCGCCGCCGGAGAGAACGAAATCTCCGATCGAAATTTCTTCATCGACACAGCGCTCGATCAGCCGCTCGTCGATTCCTTCATAACGACCGCAAAGCAGGATCAAGCCCTCTTCACCGGTCGCCAGCTGCATGACCCGCTGATGCGTCAGCGGCGCGCCCTGCGGCGTCAGGCAGATGACCCGGCTGTTCGCCAGTCCCGCCGCACGCTGTCCTGCCTGCGCGGCGGCGATCGCCTTTTCCAGCGGGCCCGGCTGCATCACCATGCCCGGCCCGCCACCGAAGGGGCGATCGTCGACCCGGCCCCAGGCATTCCCGGCGAAATCGCGCGGATTCCACGCCTGCAACACCCAGCGCTTCTCTTCCAGCGCCCGGCGGGTTACGCCGTTTTGCGTCACCGCGGCGAACATGTCCGGGAAAATGGTAATGCAGTCGAACCGGATCACCAGTCGCTGCCCCACTCCACACGAATCCGTCCCGCTTCCCTGTCGACCGCCAGCACCACCGCCGAAACAAACGGCAGCAGGCGTTCGGCGCCATCATCGTCCGCCACGCGCAACACCGCGTTGGCCCCGGTTTCGATCAACCCGGCCACCTTGCCGAGCCGTTCGCCCGCGGTGTTGACGACTTCCAGGCCGACCAGATCGACCCAGTAGAACTCGTCCTCTTCCGTCTTCGGCAACGCGGCGCGCGGCGCCCCGACCAGAAACCCCTTCAGCGCCTCGGCCGCAGTGCGATCGGGAACGCCATCCAGCAGAACCACCAGACCCTCGCCATGCGCCTTCAGGCTATTCAGCCGGCATTCGCGCCACGGGCCACCTTCCCTGCCAACCCACCAGACCGGCATCCCGCCCCAGGAAAGAGGATCGTCGGCAAATGCATACAACCTGAGCCAGCCCTGCATCCCGTACGGGTCGGCGAGTCGCCCCAGAACGACGATGTCGTCGCCGGCCAAGGCGCGGACCGCTTACGCGGCCTGCCGGGCGGCGTGTTGCTTGACCAGGCGGGCAACGGTCGGCGACACCCGGGCGCCGTTCTGCTGCCAGTAGGCAAGACGGTCGACGGCGACACGCAGCCCTTCCGCAGCGCCGGCGGCAACCGGATTGTAAAAACCAATGCGCTCGACGAAGCGACCATCGCGGCGGCTGCGCGAATCGGCCACGACCATGTTGTAGAAGGGACGCTGCTTGGCGCCGCTGCGGGCAAGGCGGATGACAACCATGGAAATTCTTTCGTTGCTCTAAAAAAGACCGGAGATTATATCGCCTGATCAAGGAAATACAATATCCCCGAAGGCGATTCGGCGGTCACGCGGCACGCGATGGCGAGGCGTGACCGTTGCCGGGCGTTGCGACATGGCAAGATTCGTCACAATTGGTTATTCTGAGCGCTCATCATGTCGCACGGCGCCGCCAGACCTTCCCGACGTTCCGCTGATGGCAGGAGCAAGGCCATCATGGAGTGGCTCGCCCGGGCAAACGGCAGAACCGGTTGCGACGATGCCGGCCAGCTTCTCAGACAGGTCTTGCTGTTGCGCGAGTCGCCGCTCGCCGCCGGACAGCGCACGCGACTCCTCGACCTGCTTTTCGAGCAGGCCGCGAGGATCGTCATGGCCCAGCTGCCATTGCTGCATGAAGTCACGCTACCCGTTTCGCGCAAGGTCCGGCAGCGCATCGGCATCATCCAGGAGTTCCTTGAGGCGCTGATCCAGGAATACTCCAACACGCTCGCGGAACTGTTCGACCCGCCGGCCGCTTCCCCTGTGCGCCCGCCGCAGGATACCCTGCGGCGGATCATGACGTGCACCGCCTGGCACATCCGCATCAGCCATCTGGTTGCCTCGCCCAACGGCGCCGGAATCTGGCAGCAGCTCCATGCGGCGTACCGCACGTCGCGCCGGCTCGGTCTCGCGGAGACGCCGGGGCCAGACAACGAGCCGACCATCCAGCAGTCCTATCTGCGCGTCCTGCTGGCCGCAATCGCCCAGCCAGCGTCGTTCCACTCCAGCGAACTCGAGTTCATTGCCGACTACATCGCGGCGTGCGTGCGGCCCGTCGACATCCTCGAGAGCCCGCCGCAGGACCGCAGCGGCGTCTTCTGGGTCGCCCTGGACAGGGACTTTCCGGCGCATGCCCTGGCGCGGCGCCAGCCGCCCGGCGACACCTTTCCCCTCTATTTTGCCTGCGATATCGTCGCCCGCGACACACGGGAGCATCTCGCCGCCCTGGGCAAGGGAGCGCCGGCCTCGACCCTGGGACTCCCGGAATTCGCCGATACCCCGGCCGGCCGCGGCGTATTGCGCCGGCTGGCGGCGCTTTGGGGCCAGCCGGCAAAGCGAAGGTTCCCGCGCCGCCGCCAGTCCTACCGGGTCAACCTCTGCGCCGGACTGGAGCAGCTCTGGCAACGGGTCCGCCACCCTGGAACGGAAGGTCAGACAAGCGAGTGGATGGTGATCAACGAGAGTCCCGACGGCTACTCGCTGATGCACATGTCGGGCGAGACATCGCAGCTGCGGGTGGGCGACATCGTTGCCGTTCGGCCCACGGGCGAACACGCCGCCGAGGCGGTCCACAACTGGCATGTGGGCATCGTGCGCTGGGCGATCTCGGAGAATCCCGAGCATATCGAACTGGGGATGCAGCAACTCGCCGCAGGGGCCATCGCCGCACAGATCATCAGGCCCGTCGAACTCGAGGCCTGCAGATTCTCCGCACTGATCCTGCCCGAGATGCCGCCGTTGCGCACCGGCCAGGCGCTGGTGGCCCCGACCGGACAACTGAAGGAACACGAGAATCGCCTGATCGTCCTCGTCGAGCAGGACAACGTCGAGATCCGCGAGGTCCGCCCGACGGCCCTGACCGAGCAGACCTCGAGCATCGAGGTCTTCAGCGTCGAGCCGGACGAGTCGGACGAGACGGGCGGGACGGTGGAAGAGCGGTAGCGGCGATCAATCCCCCGAACAGAACGACCGCCCAGCTCAGGTGCAGCCAGAGCAGGAAGATCGGGAATGCGGCAAAGGCGCCGTAGACGCTCTTCAGGATTGCCGAACTCGCCAGGTACCACTCGAAGAGCTTCTGCATGATGGCGAAGGCCAGCGAGGCGAAGACACCGCCGAGCACTGCCCCGCGCCACGATACCGGCGCATTCGGCACGGCGTGGTAGAGAAACGAGAAGCACATGCCGAGGACGGTCACCGATATCGCCTTGAGTGAGGCGCGGCGCACCCACTCCACATCCTCGACGAAGCCGAGCGAAGTCGTGACGGCGAACGAGATGGCGGCGGCCACGGCGGCCAGGACGAATGGCCAGACGGCGATCGCGAACAGATAGAGCTTGAGCCGGGCCAGGAAGGGCCGCGGCTGGACCTGCCAGACGTGATTGAACGCGCGTTCGATGGTGTGCATCAGGAGGAACGCGGTGATGCTGAGGAAAGCGATGCCGGCCACGGTCAACTGCTGCGCACGGTGCGAAAAGCGGGATATGCTGCCGGAAATCGTCCCCGCCGCGCTGCTCGGCAGCAATGCGTCCCGAATCAGCACTTCGAGCCGGGTCAGCAGCAGACTCAGGTACGGAACGGCATCGGCGACCGACAGCACGAGCGTGACCAGCGGGACCAGCGCCATCAGCGTCGTGAAGGCCAGCGCGGAACTGGTCTGCATCATGTTCTCGCTGCGGAAACGGCGGAAGATCGTCAGCGGCACGCCCTGCCTGGGCGCCGGCCGACGATAGCGGGAATGGGTCTGCATGGGGCCGTATAATAGCCGACCATGCCTGACATCCTCGTTCTCTATTACAGCCACCGCGGCTCGGTGCGCGCCCTCGCCGAACGGGTCGCGCGCGGGATCGAATCGGTTCCCGGCGCGCAGGCGCGGCTGCGCACGGTGCCGCGGGTGTCGACGGTCTGCGAAGTGGCGGAAGCTGCCGTTCCTGACTGCGGGGCGCCCTACGTCGAGGCGGCCGATCTTGAGGAATGCCTCGGCCTGGCGCTGGGCAGTCCGGTCCGCTTCGGCAACATGGCGGCGCCGATGAAGTATTTCTGGGACGGCACGCTCGCCGCCTGGCAGAACGGCACGCTGGTCGGCAAGCCGGCCTGCGTGTTCACCTCGAGCGGCAGCCAGCACGGCGGCAACGAGGCGACCCTGCTGTCGATGACCCTGCCGCTGATCCATCACGGAATGCTGGTCATGGGCCTGCCGTTCACGGAGCCGGATGTCGGCCATACGCAGCGGGGCGGAACGCCTTATGGGGCCAGCCATGTCGCCGGCGCCGACGGCGACCCTCTGCTGTCCGACGCCGAAAGCCGGCTCGCCTTCACCCAGGGCCGGCGGCTGGCAAATATCGCCCTGAAACTGGGTCGACCGTGACAGCGACACGTTATCAGTTCATCGCCAGCGCCAGCCTGATCGCCCTGATTTTCCTCTGCCTCGCCTGGGAACTCCGCTGGGCGCCGCTCAAGCCGGGCGGCTCGTGGCTGGCGCTCAAGGCGGTGTTCCTGCTGGCGCCGCTGTTCGGCATCCTGCGCGGCAAGCGCTATACGTACAAATGGCTGTTGCTGTTCATCCAGTTCTACCTGCTCGAAGGACTGACCCGCGCCACCAGTGACAGCGGGCTTTCACGAGGACTCGCCATCGCCGAAACCCTGCTGGCGGCGGTCCTGTTCGTCGCAAGCATTCTCTACGTCCGCGCCACGCGTCCGGTTCGACCGGAAAGGACGGTCCAGCCAGGCTGACGAACTGGCAGCGGAGCGGTGTCGATCAGACGTCGCCCTGGGCATGCACCCGGTCGAGGCTGGAGTGCAGCCTGTTCAGCGCATTCAGGTAGGAGCGCGCCGAGGCGATGACGATGTCGGTATCGGCGCCATTGCCATTGACGATCCGGCCGGACTTGGCGAGACGGGTGGTCACTTCACCCTGGGCATCGGTGCCCGTGGTGATGGCATTGACCGAATAGAGAAGAAGTTCGGCGCCGCTCCCGGCGATGCTCTCGATCGCCTTGAACGTGGCATCGACCGGACCGCCGCCACTGGCCTCGCCCTTGTGCTCGACCCCGCCGACACTCAGGATCACCCTGGCATGCGGCATCTCGCCAGTCTCGGAACAGACGTGCGAATAGACGAGCTTGTAATGTTCATTCTCCGGCGTCACCAGTTCGTCCGAAACCAGGGCGTGAAGGTCCTCGTCGAAGATCTCGTGCTTGCGGTCCGCCAGTTCCTTGAAACGCGCAAAGGCGGCATTCAGCGCTTCGTCGCTCTCCAGCTCGATGCCGAGTTCCTGCAGGCGGGCCTTGAAGGCGTTGCGCCCGGAATGCTTGCCGAGGACGAGCTTGTTCTGGGCCCAGCCGACATCCTGGGCGCGCATGATCTCGTAGGTCTCGCGATGCTTGAGGACGCCATCCTGATGAATGCCGGCTTCGTGGGCGAAGGCGTTGGCGCCGACGACCGCCTTGTTGGGCTGCACCGGATAACCGGTGATCTGCGATACCAGCTTCGAGGCCGGAACGATCTGCGTCGTGTCGATCCGCGTCTCCACGGGGAAGACGTCGCTGCGCGTGCGCACCGCCATCACCACCTCTTCCAGCGAGGCGTTGCCGGCCCGCTCGCCGAGGCCGTTGATGGTGCACTCGACCTGGCGCGCGCCGGCCAGGACAGCGGCGAGCGAGTTGGACACCGCCAGCCCGAGGTCATTGTGGCAATGCACCGACCAGATCACCCGGTCCGAGTTGGGCACGCGCTCGATCAACTGGCGCATGGTCTCGGCGTACTGGAACGGAATGTTGTAACCCACCGTGTCGGGAACGTTGATCGTCGTCGCGCCCGCCTTGATGACCTCCTCGAAGATCCGGCACAGGAAATCGAGTTCCGAGCGACCGGCATCCTCGGCGGAGAATTCCACGTCATCCGTATACTCGCGGGCCCAGCCGATGGCCTTGATCGCCTGTTCGACGACCTGATCCGGGCTCATGCGCAGCTTCTTCTCCATGTGGATCGGCGAAGTGGCGATGAACGTGTGGACACGCCCCGACCTCGCCGGCCTGATCGCCTCTCCCGCCTGGCGGATGTCGTTCTCGTTGGCGCGCGCCAGCGAACAGACGGTCGACTCCTTGATGGCGTTGGCAATCGCCCGGATGGCATCGAAATCGCCGGGCGAAGCCGCGGCAAAGCCTGCCTCGATGACATCCACCCGCATCTTCTCGAGCTGGCGGGCGACGCGGATCTTTTCCTCCCGGGTCATCGAGGCGCCGGGACTCTGCTCGCCATCGCGCAGGGTGGTGTCGAAAATTACCAGATGATTTTTACTCATAGCTTAAACGCCTCTATTCATGCGGGTTTCGACGACTTCCGTAATCGCTGATGTCAAAAATGATTACAGTCGGAATGCCCTGCTGATTACATAACCATGCATTGTAACAAAGGAGGGCCGAAGCCCTCCTATCGTGCCAGCACCTTCAGGTTGATCGATTGGTAGTTCTGCCGATGATTCTTGTTTAGCTGATTGAACAATGTCTCCAGCCTTTTTTCCCTGTTTGCCTTCTGACGCCTGCCCTGCTCTTTTGACAACCGGGTGTGGATGGCTTTAAGCATTGAGTGTTTGATTGGATCCTGCTCAAGTGCAGTCTCTCGTGCAAGGAACTCACACATTTCTTCCAGTGTTGGTCTAGTCATTTGTCTTCGACGGAGATGGTTGGGTTCTTCATTAGGTTCTCATTGTCGACAACCACATCCCTCTTATATTTCCGTTCGCGGTTTTCTTTATTGCGAAGTTTGATGCACACACAACACGTTCCCGTTCTGGTTGCTCGTTGCTTATTTGTGTGGCCTGACTGACATGGTTCGGGATCGTAGTAATACATCAACCCATTGCGTGCTGCTTCTATCCGATCAATGACAGTCGTCTCACCTTTGTTGGCAATTAGTCGGTCAGCGTGGTTCTTCAATAGATCATCCACACTCAGCTTCAGACCATACTGTACCCACTTGTTGCCGTTATCCCGGTACCTTTTGTTTCTGTGCACCTCGGACCCTAGTCTTTCACACTCACAACATCCAGCCGTTACTACTCTACGAATTGTGATGTGACCTTTCTTGCACGCCTTGCCGGTAAAGTAGTATTTCGATTCTAAGCGAATCGCTTCTGTGCGAGATGATGGAAGTTGCTCAATCTCTTCCTGTGTCATCTTGTCTGCGATGGGCGTCTTGTACCTTTTCTTTGGTGGCAATCCTTGCTCAACCACCACGATGTCATCTTCAATGCGGACGATGGGTTTTCCTTTACGGACATCCAATGTGGTTCTTTTTGACTCGCCCTTTTCAACAACAATCTTCTTAGTCATACATTTGTCCTCAATGATGATCGTACTGCTGCCTATTTAACATCCCTCACTGGAGGGCCGAAGCCCTCCCGTTGATAGTTAAGCCAGTCCCTTGAGAGTATGGATAGCGATACTCAGGCAATCGCAGATATGACTTTCCGTTGCCAGTTCTTTCTCGTTAGCTTCAAGCTCTTTGGGATCACGTATCGAACCAATCGCCTTCGACATCGCCGTAACACCCATCGCAATAGTCATATGATGCTTTTCGAGACAGCAGATAGCCTCAGATAGTGAAGGCTCTTTCCACACACTCAGGCCGACGTTGATAGCTCCTCCGATCACCACACACCTCCTTTCGGTTTCATTTCCTTGTGGGCGTTCATAACCCAATCATATGCAAGGCCATACTCCAACTTAGGAACAGGCTCACGGCAGGGATGGACACCAACCAACTTGATGCGCGGGACATTGCTGAACATTGCACGTACATCTTCAGTCGTTTTCTTGGAGATGATGGTTAGATCAATCGTCCGGTTAATGTGATCCTGCTTGAACTTGTAGATGTGATCCTCAGAGTGCTCGAAGTCCGTAAGCCACTTTTGGATCAAGTCGAAAGCCACTTGACGGTTGATGACACTGATTAGGATTTGGTAGATCGTGTGGCCTTCGAGAAAGCCACGGTCAATGTCTTCGTGATTGAATCCATCCCAGTAGATCATCACACACCTCCCTTCATGGCTTCGCGGATGTTGGCCAAGCGCTTCTGTACTCCGGCAACCATCTCTTCGTTGTACTGGTCAGTCAGCTTCTCGATGATGGCTTCAACAATCTTGGCCTTGTGCTCTTCCTCGGCGATCCAGCGATTGAGTTTTTCTTGCGGAGTGTCTTCAAACCCTGGACGGCGGTAAGTCATATCCAGAGCTTCGCCGAGATAGTGATTACGTACCATCTCCAGATGGTCAAGTATTTCGGTCATAGTGATTTGGTTCATGGTAAATCTCCTTTATTGGTTTGGCTGATTTGGGAGGGCCGTAGCCCTCCTGTTTGCTTGTTAGTTGGATGCAGCTTCGGGATCAGGCAGTTGCAAGATCATCCGAATCAGGCTGCGAGAAGAACCCTCCATGCCGAGCACTTCTTCACCAACCAGCTTTTCGGTAGAGGGAATCACACAAGCAACCCGAATGCTCGGACGACAGTTGCGACCAAGTTCAAGGATGCGGCTGGGAAGTTTCGGATGTCCGTCGTCAATCGAAATCCAGTAGCCGTCATAGGTCTTCGTGAGTGACAGCACCTTGCCAGAAGTTTCAGCATTGATGATGCAGCCGAACTCAGAAGCGATGGTGTCGCTATCTGCAACGAATGCAACAATCATCCCGAGTGTGCGTTTTACCTTTTTAGATTTGGTCATTTGAATCTCCTTGTTGTTAGGCGGCAATCAGATCGAGGCGGTCTTGGATGTCCTGCTTACGCTTGGTAAACTCTTCGGCAGTGAGCGGTTGCCATCCCATTCCGCCCACGTTTTCTTCGTTGAGAACAAACACAACACACCAGTGAGGCGACTCAAGGAGCGAGCTGATCCACCAGTGGAGGACTTCCCAGTCATACATAAACTGTTCTTGGGTGATCATTTCATCGTCCTTGTCGCTTTCTATTTCGCGAAGTGCGAGACACAACAGTTCGAGGGCATCACCTTCTTCCGTCACTTCTTCGTCAGCGTTCAACATCGTGACGAGGTTGAAACACTGTTCTTTCGTTGCCGGTTGATTGAAGTGGAACTCATAGATGGTAGCGCTCTTGAGATGACCATCCTTATCGGCAAAGACAAGCATCCCTGCGCCACAGACTGGTTCGTTTTGATTTACTTGTTGCATTTGAAACCCCTTAATTTGTTTGGTTGAGAAGGAGCCTTTCGGCCCCCTCATTTGTTTGTTAGTTAGCGACAGCGGAAGAGAGAACAACCGCAGCGATAACAACTTCACCGACTTCTTCTTCCTTGAACTCCTTGCAACCTTGAACAAAGGTTTCGTTCTTCATCAGGTCACAGATGAGAAAGCCGATGGTCTTGGCGTTGAGTTCGATGGTGGCGTTGTTAATAGTTACTTGCATGTTTAATACCTCGTATAAAAATGTTTAAGTTTGGCAATACGTTTTGCGCTTCCCAGCGTTTTCTGTTGATCGACTTGAATCAATCAACATGGCTGCATTGTGGGGTTTTGAAATCCTGTAGAATCCACACAAACGAATGAGGGGGATTAGCTCGTTATGTCTCAAACCATCGCACCAGACATCAGGGCTTATGAGCTTTGGTATGACTACCTTGTTGAGTCAGACAAGAAGAAATGGATGCCAGAAATTAAAAAAGACTTCGCCGGAGTGCTCACAGCAAAGTCTTTTCACGAGTGGTTTAGTGCGAATGTGCGTCTATCTTTGTTTCCGGTATATGGCAGGACACCAGAGCTATTACCTATCCGTAGTTTTATCTACGGGAAGAAAGACAAAGAGTGGATAGACAACTGGCTTCATCGCTGGGACGAGATAGAAGATGAAGAAGCCGAAGACCCGAGCAATCATCTGTTGGTTGCAATCAACCTCGACTACCCACGAGCCTTGCTAATCGAAAAGCTGGATCGGCTTATTGTTCACAAGCAAGGAAAGAAAGGCGCAGGTCGTCCGAAGTTCATAGCGCCACACTCGAAGTACACGTTCGCAAGAAGACCCGACATCTCTTCTCTTGAGATTGCGTTATCTGCTTACAAAATTAAGAAGACGGGAATACCGAATTGGCAAGTAGGTAATGAACTAGCGGATGAGTTCACGATCCTAAGAAATCAGAGGATAAAAGAAAATGATCTTGATATAGCTCAGAAAAAGAAAGTGTTGGAGACAGCGGTATCGAGATACCTGAAACTAGCCGAAGCTGTACTTGATGGCGTTACGAAAGGAATCTTCCCCGCCAAATAAAAAAGGAGCCATTTGACTCCCTTTAACGTTGATGCGGACTCAACTCAAACTGGCAGGCACTTTACGAATGACTGTTTATTGTGGTCGTGCTCCGAAGTGCACAGATTAATCAACCAATTCTCTATCGGGCTATACCATCCACCAATCACTGTCGCCAGTTCATCCTTCAGTTGTTCAAGTGGCAGATCAGAACTGAAGAAGACAAGCACATCCCCCTCGTCCGTCTCCCGGAAAACTTCTGCATCTTTCTCCACCAACGAAAACAGACCACGCTTGATGCTGTCGGTTAGTTCGTCCGCAAGTGCAAAAGCATCTAGACTTTGATCGAAAAAGGTCAGTACGTATCGATTCATAGCAATCCTCCAAGCCGGAAATCATACAGCAAAAAAGAAAGCCCCGACTCCCGGGGATTTTCTCTTGATTGATCCCGCCTACCAAGATCAATCGTTTCCTGACAATCCTATTTACTTCTTACCTTCTCGGCGCTCTCGTATCTTGTCCCACATTCCCTTACGCATCTCGAAAAGAATATGACCAGCACGAGAACCCCACAAGCGATACGGGTGAATCAAGTATTCTATATAATCTTCGTGCATGATCATTCCATCCTTGCACATATTGCATAACGTATCGTACGCATTGATATAACTCTCGTATGCTTCTTTCTTCAGAAAGAAGTCCAGCGCATCAACATCCAACATATCCATCGCGCTTTTGTCAGACTTTCGTAGCTTCTGGTAGGTACTAATACCGTTCATTTTTCTTATTTCCCGGACAAAGAAAAGCCCAACGTCCGGGAAGAAGCGTTGGGCTTTCGTACTGCGATATATGGTCTATCAATCTTCCCGGATTGCCTTCTATTTATGGCGGTTGATGAACTCAGTAGTCTTCAGCCAGCATCACCGTCGTATAGCTTCTATCCCATTCTGTAATAACGTAGAACTTTGTTTCGTTGATCATGTAGCTGGAAAATATGCGGCCATCGGTTTTAATGGCTAGATCGTTCAGCGCCTGATCTGCTTTGCACAAATCACCATCGTCACCGCTGGCATGCCGTTCGACGAGTTCAGTGAGATTGACACCATGCTCTTGAGCATAGTTGAGGCAGTTTCGTGTAACAACGACTTGGCCTAATGGAAATAGGATTGGCATTTGAATCTCCGGGAAAGTTAAGTATTGCAAGGTAACTTTCCCGGCCAATGCCATCTCAGGCAACGCAACCGACTTATTCATCCGTTCTATGCCTGGCCCGACGAATGCGATAGGTTCTCCAGCATGGCCATGATCCATCTGTTCCTGCAACGAGACAACTGCGAAATCTCCAATCTGTTGGCCACTGAATATCACAGCACCTGACCAAGTGCTATCATCTTACTGAGCAATGACTTGGCATAACACGGTAGTCGGCCAAATGCGGACGCTGCCAGCACCACCATGAAAGCTACCATTCATGGCAATAGCAAAATTTGCCGGAAATTTATACTCTCGGGTTTGTCGCTTGGAGTTTCTCGAAAATATTCGGCAAGACACCAAAAATTATTGCAGCACAACTGAATCTGGCTCTCCTATCCGTCAGCTTATCGGACAGCTTTCCGAATTAGATGGCAGTTTTTTCATCTATTACTAATTTGACCTCAGGCCGCCACCATCCAATACTGATCGATATGCAAAAATTTGCCGGACGTGACTGGTATTACGATTTCCGAGAAGTCGATGCGGTATTTACTGAGGCATCGTGTGCGAAGGTTGCCTCTCGACTTCTTGAGCGTTATTCAAAACTCACAAAAACATGGAGTACGGAACTTAATTCCGAATGGACATGCCGACTTTTCATGGCGGCAAAACTCGTAATGTCTTCCACACTACATGTCAACGCCGTATATTTTGCAGAGGACAAAAATCTAAGAGTAGTAGTGCCATATTTACGATACTACTCGGTTCTTTCTCTTCTGCGAGCTGTCTGCTACACACTTCCTGAACACGAGTGGAAAGATGGACAACTGATTCAGATTTCTCACGCAGCTGCTATCGATGGTGCACTTGAGCATTTGCGGCGTTTCGATAAAGCCGTTGCAGAATCTGCCGAAACTGAGATACGTGAGTTGAAAGCTGAGCGCGAACTAATTTCGTATCGCGCGCCATCTTCTGGGGATGACCGTATCTCCGAGAAGAATCGCTATTTGTCGTTGTGCATACTCCTAGCGGAAGTCGCCCAATTCAATTCTGAACTGTTCGAAGCCTCACTGCTTAAACACGCCAATCCGGTCCTCTTTTGTCTTCTTTCAGAGTATGCCGAGAAAATTGCCAGCTTTGAGATTGACGGGCACTACTTTGGCGACAATGAAGATGCATACCGTCTTGGATACCTTGCACGCAAACAGCCCCATCCGGTGAATATTCGGCACCTCATGAAGGAAGGCCACGTCGATGACTTTTTTGGTGCGTGGGTTGCAAAGGAAGAAAGTGATGAAGTGTTCAACCCAGACGACATGCATAGCATCATCTTTGATATTCCGTGAAGTCTCACTCTACGTTATGCGTTTCAGTTGGTAGCCTAGTCGATGTTCAGTGATTCCGACCATGACTTCATGGCGAAAAACATGAAAATAGTTGTTGAATCTATTGAGTCAAAACTGAACGAACCGTTCTTTTCTGAGTTCAAAAAAATTGCGATTGACGCAATTTCACAATACATCGAAGCAATTGAGGAGTTCGAGGCATCAGGGGTACGCCGAGATTTAACTTGCGGCCAAGACAACAAGGCCGAAGAGTCTATACGTGCGCACTTCTGCGAGATTACCGAGGGAATAGACAACAGCGACGTATTTCAGGTGCTCGATGCCTTGCGGTACTCATTTTCGTGTTATGCGTACAACGGCCTTCATCAACTTTATACCCGCCAAGAAAATGAATGTTGGCATCCAAAAATAAGGCTCACAGAGATTCTGGAGCCCAATGACATTGAGTCCCTTCCTCAGACTTTTACCTTATATCGCGGTTGCGACATTAGCGAGCTTGAAAACAAATCCTTTGGGCAAGCATGGACCACCTCATTAGAGGCCGCAAAAGAATTTGCGTACACGCACTATCAAAATCAAGACTGGTTTGTTGGGGATAACAGGTGCGTATTAGAAGCAAGATACTCAAAAAATCATGTTTTATATTCAGATCAATCAATTGAGTATGAGGTAGTGGTTGATGTCGATAAGTTGGATGGCGTACACAAACACACATAACATTTATTTCCAATGGAACTTCCTACTAGGTCGCCGCTGATCTCAAACATGTTCTTGAAGGTCCGCTTCTTCATTCGTGCAACTACCACTTAGGACGCGCTGCAGTCGTTCGGCTTTGGCCGATCAAGATGATGATTTCGTCTGGTCGGATGCGATTCAGCGGCCAACACAGCGCGACTCCGCAAACAACGAAGCATATAGCGGGGGTTTGGTTCTATGGGTACCCCAAGCACTCGGTCCCGTAATCCGTTGCCTTGAATACGACTTGGATGGATAGTCGGGATTATGGGGATGGCCATCGCTTGCGAGTGGCCTGTAGTCTCCATTGAACCGGAGTATTGGTGCGATTTCACCCAACGATTCCGATTCTTGACATCAGCGTTGTTCGCTCTTCCCCGAAGTAATTTTCACTGTTTGGTTTCGGCATCGTCAAATGATCCTTGTGGCCCCCAAACCAAAGAGAAACTTCGAGCAGCCTTGCATGAAAACGCCCCCAGTTTCAGATTCTGTCGTCTAACCCAGTGATTTTTGCGGGGAATTCGAGGTACGTCATAAACCCTGATAGGTTGGGATGTAGTTTCTTCCCTCTGAAAAAGAAAAAGGATGCCGATTGGCATCCTCAAATTGATTCCAGCGTTGTCAGATTTATTGACCGCATCAATGCTGGCAAACAGTCTTTGCTTTGTGCCGCTGACTGTCGCCTGAAGCATGTTTTCCGGCAACGCTGATCGCCTTGCCGAGTTCTAGCCCCATTTAGTTGTCGGGATAAATACCGTTAAACAATTTAACGGAGACACCCATGAAACTTGCTGAACTATTTGACCTGTCGGGAATGGAAAAGAATGCTGAACGGTTGAAGAAGAATGCCAAACGCCAGGCTGATGTTGCGAAGGCGGCGCAGGCCCGCCTGAAGATGCTAAAGGCTCAAGAGCAACTGCGCACTGCTTCAAACTGACTCTTTGAGCGCCTTTTTTCCGGTTGATCGTCGTCGTTCGGGCGCCTAACCTCGGCTCGATCAGGAAAAACTGGAATCCAGTTGGAACGACTATTCCGGGGGAAGCCCCCCGGAATTCGGGGGCTATTTACTTTTGAACTAATTCTTTTTCGCAGTTCGGGCACTGAAGAATGTTTGACCTTTTCACGATGAAAACGCCAATCAAGATTCCGGCTCCTAATTTCATCCACGTGGGTATGTACGCCGTTAAGAAGCCATACCCATATAGCGATGGAACAAGGTTTGTGACTGCGAAGAACAGAATGATGATCAGTGAGATGACAACCAATGGTGTCCGATATTTCTTTTCCTCCCTGACATGCCCCATAAGTCCTACATAGCCGCATTCGAGGCAAGTCAGTTTGATGTGCTTTTCGTACTTTGCGAGGTTGGCACGTATGTTTTCTGGAATAATATTTATTCCGGGTTTCGCTTGTGGGATTGCCGCCAAGTCGAATTCAAAAGCCAAGTCTTTTTCCGGTTCAAGGACGACGATTGCGCCGCATTTTTCGATAGCTACTTTATATTTTTCTGCATCTTGAAGTGGAATGCTTTTTTTAACTATAGTTTTTCCAGACGAAATAATTTTTTCAGCCTGTGTCTCGGATACCTTGAAGAGCGTTGCCAAATCTCTTGTTGCATTACCAACGGGTATTCCAGACTCCACCCCCGTTATTACGATATTGTATGTTGTATTCACTTGGCCGCCTGAGATAATTATATACGTATGTTTTTATTTTTTGTCTTCAACAAAACCATGTGCAGCCATGATTTGCTCAAGGTTTCCAAGGTACTGTTTTCCTCGCCATTGCACACCCATAGTTCCTCGCGTTGGATTGGACATATAAAACACACACATATTTTGCTTAGAATCACCCAATCCCGGCAGAACAAAAATATAATCATAACAGGCCAAATAGGCAGGAAGGCGGCCTTCAGCAGAAGAGTTTAAGGCGGCAGGTGGAACGCTGCCTTTCTTTAAGAGGTGCCCTTGCAATTTTAGGTACTCCTCTCCGCTCCCATTGGCACCTGAAGCCTTCATATAGTTGGCCCAAATCTTGTCGATAATGGCTTTTTCGTTACCATTATTTAACCAGTCACCAATCATATTTGGAAGTGCCACTATAACCATAAGTGCCAATATTGCAATGCCGGCATATTTGTTAAATTTTTCCCTGAAAGTTAAATCTTTTCTCTTTGCAATCGGTTTGCTATCTGAGCAATTAATACCGTTCATTGGTATTTCGTTGGTCACGGAGCGGGGTTTAACTGACTCCTCATTAGCTTTTGTATTATTGATATGTGTTTTTTTGCCATCGTTAATAGGTGTATTTTCAGTAACATCAAACGATAGCCTTTCTTCGAATTCAGGCTCAACGACAACCATCACTCCACACTTCTCAATAGCAGCCTGATACTTTGCAGCATCTTGAAGGGAAATATTTTTCTTAACCACTGCATTTCCCGATGCAACAATATTCTGAACCTGAGCCTCGGAAGCCCTGAATAAAGATGCAAGATTTTTAATTGCCTCACCCAAAGGCACCGATGGCGCCACTCCTTTTACAGTGACTTTATATGTCGCACCCACACATTTACCCTTGGCAGAAAACTTGAAAATTATTTGCAGCGAATCAGCTTATTTCCATTGGACAAAATGGTTTTTCCCCCATTTTGAAGGTCAAGCCTATATTGCATATCGCTTGTTTCACCTTCAACGTTACATGCGAACGTTCCTTCAAACAATACGTCGGTTGCTGCCTTTGATTTTTTTAAGCGACAGCCGATTTCGTAACCCTCAATTCTTCTATCAGAAATCTTAAGCAGATTATTTGACTCAACCATCTTTGGGTTACACGTTTTCGACGACTCCCCCCATTGCCCTCTGAATTGCAATGGAATCTCTGCTGCTTGCGCTACGACCGAAATAAAGGTTGTAATTACCAAAACAATAATTCTATTTTTTCTCATAAAACGCTGTCCTTTATATGCATCCAGCTTTTTCAAGCTGGTATTGTCCAACTGGAGTATCTCCGAAAGCATTCCTTAACATCTGGCATTTCTGGCTCATGGCACTCCCCCGAATCTCATTGTTCCGTTGAATGGCATCGGCAGCTTCCCGAGATATGGGAGGGGTTGGCAACGGGAGAGCTTGCACAACCGTACTCTGTCGCTTGCAATTAAAATTTACCTTGTCCGATGGTTCGCTTTCCTGCCACCAACTGAACTTGAGATCAGTTTGATTGAGCGACCTGATTACTGCACCTTCCTTGATCGAAACGTTGGGTGAGCGTCCTAGACGCGCTAAATTAGGTATTTGGGTAATTTGGATATTTAGCGTCGTTCCATTTAGCCCATATTTCCCCAAGCGCTTCGATTCAACTTGGCTACCTGGATCATCAATCCATTCTAGTTTTTCGTTATCCAAGAACTTGATGACTGAAAAATCACCGGCACGGTCATTCCCACATTTCCATGTACCACCAATATTTGAGCTAGCTTCGGCAATTCTCCCCCCCTGAGCCACCTGTGCAGGTGCCGGGGGGTGCGTAACGGGCGCAATGGGTTTTGGATTAGGCGCAGTTGCCAGCATCCCCTTCATGAATTCAGGAAATTTAATATCGTTTGTGACCTGACTATCCGACACCTTGATCAAATCAGATTCTTGTCCAACGATATAAAACCAGTCTTGAACTGACTTGGGCGTTGGATCAGTCAGCTTCCGATTGGTGAAATATAGGAAAGGAGCATCGGCCATTTGCTGTTGCTCAGCAGGGCAACGCAAAACCACATCAATCAACCCGCTGGGATTGACGCTGAGATACGCCATTAACCAGTTTTCGGCACGGGATCCAGACAACGTTGCCTGAAGAGAGCCATCGCTTTCGAGCACCAAATCCGGCATGTAGTTGAATGTTTCCGACATGCACTTGAACTGCGCTTGTGGAACAACACTTCGGATGCTCTGACCAATTGTTGCATCCGCCACCAAACCATCCGGCGCTTTCCCATTGAACAAGGCAAGGTTATCGATTTTCTTTGGCGCTGGCGCAGTAGCCTGTGGAACTATGGTTGGAGCAGAAGGTGGTGTGCCACTATCTGACTTTGAGCACCCCGTGATGGTGCAGCCAGCCAGAAGCAGCAGCGCGAGCGTAGGAAGTTGGTTTCTCATCGTATCCCTGTTCAGCACCATGTTTATTGACGGCTGGACTTGATGCGTCCATTTTCAAAGGTGAAGAAGGTACTTTTCGTCTTACGGCCATCGCGAGAGACGCACTTGAATTTGATGGCGCTTGCTGAAACAGCCGTTGCCGTTTCTTCCAGCCCGTCGCAATCGAAAGAAAGTAGTTGGGCGTCCTTGCCATCCAAGCGCGACGGGCTGATGTTTCCGGATTTATCAATCGTCAAGATCGTGATGGTGGATGCATCTGTGGCATTCCCCCCGGATGACTCATTCACCCCAACAACATCGTTTTCACCGAGTTGATAAGGACCAACCAAGCTATATGCCAGGCCCTCTGTTAGTTTGATTATTTTTTTGGGCTTTCCGGAGACTTTGAGAACCAGATCTTTATCGCCGTAGTGCTTGTCGTCTTGCCATTCCCTAAGCACCAATACACCGCTACGGAGTTGTAGTGGGGGGTATTCGATGATCTTGGCGGTATCTGCTGCCTGCGCTGGCGTGGTATAGGTGGCAATAGCACAGACACATGCTGCGAACGCAGCGATGCTTGTATTTTTCATTCATATCCCCTTGGTGTGCTGGATTCAGAGACCCAGCGTTCAAGGGGATGCTACCGTTCTACGGAATTTTCTAATATCGTGCAAAACCACCAAAAAACTGCGGTTACTACTCAACCACCGGGCTGGTCAATTCCACAGTTAAGCGCACCAATTGCGCCAATGACTCAACTTCCATCTTCTGGAAAATGGCAGCACGATGATTTTCTACGGTACGTAGTGCGAGACTCAGCCGCCCTGCAATCACCTTGTTCGGCAGACCCTCGACAATGAGGTCGCAGATTTCCTGTTCTCGTTCCGAAAGCCTGCCAAAGCGAGAGCGAATTTTCGCCTTGCTTTCCATTTTCTGGTGGGCGGTGATGCTGATACAGATTGCCTTCTGCAAGCTCTCGATCAAGACTTGATCGTCGATGGGTTTGGTCAGGAAATCGGCCACGCCGTTCCTGAAAGCTGTCCTACACAAGTTGATGTCACCATGCCCGGTAATCAGGATGACCGGCAACTTCGACCCTTGGCTTTTCAGGTGCTCATAGACAGCCATGCCGCTAACGGTGGGCATACGTACATCAAGAAGAATGCAGCCAACATCCTCCTCCTGATATTCGGCCAAGAAAATCTGCGGATGATCAAACGCCCGAACGGCCAAACCGATAGATCGTATCAAGATCGATAAAGCATCCCTCACGGCGGCATCGTCGTCGACAAGGTAGATAACGGGTTCTTGCATGATTGGCTTTCAGGTCAATGCTTGGGTAATGGGGAGAGAAAATTCCAGTTCAGCCCCGCCATTGGGATGATTGGCTGCTCGGAATTGCCCGCCGTAGCTTTCAATGATCGAGTGGCAGATAGTGAGGCCGAGACCCATCCCGTGCGACTTGCTGGTATGGAATGGATGGAATATCCGGTCGAGCATATCCTGCGCGATTCCAGGGCCATGATCCCTGACGCTGACAACGGCATCGTTCCCGGCGACTCGCCCAGAAACCTCAATTCGCCGCATTTCTGGCGAACAACCAAGCATGGCGTCGATGCTGTTACGCAGTAGGTTGAGGATTACCTGCTCAATCTGGATGCTGTCTGCCGTAACCTCGGGAAGATCAGGTGGGAAATTCTGGGTCACGCTGATTTGATGGTCATGCAACTCGTTTTCGGCAAGTACCAGCGCGTTGCGCGTGACCTGCTCCAGTCGCAAAGAAACAGGCTCTGCATCGTGCTTGCTGATAAACGCCCTCAGTGCTCGGATAATTTCCCCTGCACGTTTCGATTGGGCGGCAGCTTGCGACATCGCACGACCAATTTCCGCGAAATCCGGCTCATCATCCGCCAGCATCCGCAGACAGGCTTGGTTGTAGTTGAGAATGGCATTGAGCGGTTGATTCAGCTCGTGGGCGATGCCGGAGGCCATTTCCCCCATGGTGTTCAACCGGGCTACATGCGCAAGTTCCGTCTGGTGTTCCCGCAAACGCTTTTCGCTGGCTTCCAGAGCGGCAAAGGCGCGTTGCCGTATTGGCCCCATGTCTCGGAATGTCAGGACTGCACCGCTGATGTTTTCGCTATCGTCGGTCAGAAGCGACACAGAGCCTTCAATCAGGGTTTCCTCCCCATCCGATCCAATCAAGGTCGTGTTATCCGGCAAATCAGTACCCTTTCGGAATTTGATGCCATGAATAACGGGATGCTCCTGCGACTCCTTGGCTAATGCCACGGCAAGCGGTACTACCTCCCGTACATTTTTACCGACCAAATCGGAAACCTCACGCTGCAAAGCCTGTTCGGCACTCTGGTTGGCGTACTCGATGTAGCCTTCTGCATCGACGCGAATAACGGCATCACTAATCGCTGCCAGCGTAACCTGTGCTCTGGCCCGTTCCTGTTGCAGTCGGTTGGCGGCTTCCCGCTCCTGTACCAGTCGGTATTGCCGCATCAAGTAGATAACCAGAAGTAGGCCGCAAACCGCAGAGGTGGCAACGATCACGATGCCGACTTCTGTCCAGTCGAAGATCGACCAGCCCGGCGATAGGCGAGCAGCGAGGATGAAGGGCTGCTGATTGGTGGTGAATGATTTCTCAAATGAGAAGCCCGGAAAAGTTGTGTCGCCCCATGCAGAGGGAAGATGTTGTGCGGGGCGGTCCAAAAGTTGGCCGGATGGATCATCCTCGCTGAATCCGCTTCGATAAAGCACGACCGCTATCTCTTTTCGCGGAAACTCCTCAAACTTGACCAGCTTCGACGCGCTGATAAGCAGGGAGACGAGATTTTCCGCATGGTTTCCGTCGGTAGCGGACAGGGCCTTGAAAAACACATATCCCCGACCGCCCTCGACCAACGGAAATGGAGCGCTTGCCTCGAACTTCCCGGAAGCGAGCGAAGCGTCAATGGCGATTCGCAGCTTAGGATCGGAATAGACATCCAAACCCAAGACTGGTGATGCATCGGAGATGGGCGGCTCCATGAAGGTCACAGGATAATAAACAGACCGAGTATCAGCTGGCCGCCAAGTTCTTTCGCCCTCAAGCCCGAAGTCACGAATCCGATAGCCTGCCCGAATGGTGCGACTGGCCTCAGCCTCGAAGAGCGGCACATCTTTCAATTCGACACGTGGCTGAAGTCCAACGGTATAGATATGTGGATACCGCGAAAGCATCGCCCTCGCATATCCACGAACACCATCAAATTGCAGATTGGGAAACGTTCGGAATAACGCCTCAATGCCTGACAGGACCGCTTCGTTTTGGTCTAGCCGCTGCCGGATCGTCTCGTAGAGCGCTTGCGATTGCACGTGAAAATCACGCTCTAAATCCTGACGATGCCGGATAGTGGAAATTCCGATGCCGACTAAGGAAATTGCCACCCACAGCACAAATAGCATCGACCAGACCCGAACAGGGGTTTTAAAAAATTGTTCGAAAATCTGGCGCATCGCCTGTTGCCGTAGGAATAAATTATCAGGCAAGAATAGCACCATAAAAGAACGGAGAGCCTTCGCTCTCCTAGAATCTCGGCATATCCTGCCCCTCAACAGGACGGTGCCGGGCAACGAAAACGGTACATGTACCGTGGATTGTAGCGCACCATACCGGAAACATGTCGGGGTGCCAAACCTCTCCAGCAACCGACAAGACCCCGTACTGATAGCGCTCGGTGAAGCGTTACGTTGCATTCGCCTTGAAAAAGCGATTTCACAAGAAAAACTGGCGCTTCTGGCAGAGGTAGATCGTAGTTATGTGGGTCGAGTTGAGCGAGGTGACAACAATGTTGCCGTATTGACGTTATCTCGCTTGGCTCGTGCGCTGGATATATCAATGGCTGAACTGATGCAGAGGGCTACGCTTTGATCGTCGGCTGATATCATCAGCGGATTGTCCAATGACAGGTGTTTGCTAGCATGCCCGAAGAGTCGCTCAGAAATGCTCTACTGGATGCCGTTATCGACGGTGAGTTTGGTAAAGGTATTGTCGTTTCAGTCTCCGAACTGAAAGCCAAGTTCGGTGGTGGTGAGTACCGCGAGAACTACCTGAATACGTTTCTTGCCAATTCGGAGATGGGAGCTTTGACTGCCGGCTATCGGCGCTTCGTCATCCGTGTTTCCGAGGGTGTTTATCAGATTCACCCCGTCGAATTGCTTTACCGAATGCGCGAGAGAAAACTCGTTTAAGGTAAAGGAGTGTGCTACAGCGGCCTGACTCCATGCACAGTGCAATTCTTACCGTATTGGGCCTCAATCATTGATCTCGCCTGCCCCATATTGGCGGCAGCAACGGTGGTTTTCAGGCCGGATGTCAGACTGCTGCCAATCGTCGCTTTTCCGGGTTCATTCTGGCGATACACGCTGAAAGTGACTTCGAATTGCTTCACGATGTTGTCCTCAATTAATTACTGCGCTGATTTAGACGATTGATCACGTCACGCGCCTTCGATGTGACTTGGCGCTGTTCAAGGTGGGCATAGCGCATGGTGGTTTTGATGTCGCTGTGACCGAGGATTTCACGAACCTCGTAAACGCTCATGCCGTTCTGAATCAGGCGGGAAGCATGGGTATGACGCAGGGTATGAACTCGGCAATCCTTCAGCCCTGCCCGAGCAATCGCTTTTCGGATTGACTGGGTGCAATAACCACGAGCACCGCCGGCTTTGTTGCTGAACACATGCTGATTGGTTTTTACGGCAAAACGGCGAGATAGCACCTCAAATATTCGATCCGTCATGTACAGCACAGTTTCGTTCTGCACCTTCGAGCGCCAGAGATGAATGGTGCGCTCAGCCAGATCAATACGCTGCCATCCAATATTGGCAATCTCACTGTACCGAGCGCCGGTATCGAGCAGCAGGATCACGAGATCGTAGGCGTCCTGCATCATGCCTTTCACTTCATCACTACGTTCGGCCATCGGCTTCAAACCTTGGCCCTCACGATCAGGAGCAAGTTTGATCAGAAGCCGGCTTTCCTCTTGTGCCGTCAGGTAGCGGAGCGGCACCTTCGAGACTTTCACAGATGGAAATTGAAGTTCGCTGACTTGGTATCCCAGCTTCTGCGCGAATTTCCATGTTCCCTTGATCAGAAGCAGCCCGTATTTGATGATTTCAGCGCCAACACCTTCGGCGATACGTTTTTGCTTGAAGCGCTCCAGGTCGTGCGAGGTCAGTTCATCCAAGTGCTTTTTCATAGGGAGCAAACGGCATAGCACCGTCTCATGGGCTACCAAGTTGCTGTAGCTGGCAATTCCCTGCTTGGAGGCCTTGTACTGATGGAAGGCGTCAGCAAGAGTGATACGTTGCTTGCGGCCTTGATACTGCTTGGAGTGGATTTTTGCTTTCCACTCGATTTCCATCTGTTCGGCTATTTTCTTGTTCGTCGTCTTGCTGGAACGGATGTACTGCTGTCCATTGAACTGGAACGAGATATACCAGTACTAATAGTGCAACATTGCTTCTGTAAATTCGTGGCCTGCTGGTTTTGCGGTGTTTTGCCGGCCGCAGCGATGAGGGCGCGTAGCGCCCGAAGCGCGGAGGACGGCAAAACACCGCGGCGCAACCCCGGC
>Ga0268298_10001564_pt1 | contig 26713 bp, 22 predicted proteins | sample WWTPWeurt_MetaG_FD_194462 | JGI IMG/M metagenome (GOLD analysis project Ga0268298, IMG submission 194462) | Activated sludge microbial communities from WWTP in Nijmegen, Gelderland, Netherland - WWTP Weurt | ecosystem: Engineered > WWTP > Aerobic digester > Activated sludge | place...
CGATACGCACTTCGCCGTTCTTGCTGACCGCGGCGATCGGAGCTTCAGCCTGAATATCATCCACATGATCGGTCAACATCTCATCCTGCATAAAGCCATCAAACTCAGCAGAGATATCTTCCGTGTCGAGGCTGGCTTCTGCCACCGGTTCTTCACTTTCAGCAGAGACCTCAGCCACTGTCGGCTCGATCGGGTCGCCTTCTTCCGGCTGTTCAACGGCTGCTTGCACAGAGATCGGGTCGGCGAAGGTTTCAACAACATCCATGTTCAGCATCGATTCATTCACTGCAACATTTTGGGGAAGATCAGACAGGGTGGTCACAGCTTCGGCAGGCTCAGAAACCGGCTGGGCTTGTTCTTCGGTATTGCCAAAGAATTTATGCTTGAGGGTCAGCCAGGCTGGGATACGGCGCGGCTTCTTCACAGATTCAACGGGCGCAGAGGCAACAGCGGCTTCCACTTCCTGGATCGATTCAGCTTCCATGACCGGTTGAGACTCAGCAACTGCTTCCACAGCCGTTTCCATCACCGGAGCGACTTCTTCGGTCACTTCTTCGGTCAGAGCCGATTCAGTTTCAGCAACAACTTCAGCCACGGGTTCAACTTCGGCGACCGGAGCGGCTTCAACTTCAGCTACGGGTTCAACTTCGGCAACCGCTTCAGCGACCGGGGTGACTTCAACTTCCGCAACGGCTTCGGCTTCGGCGACAACTTCAGCGACCGGGGCGGCTTCAACTTCCGCAACGGGTTCGGCTTCGGCGACAACTTCAGCGACCGGGGCGACTTCAACTTCCACAACGGCTTCGGCGACCACTTCAGCGACCGGAGCGGCTTCAACTTCTTCCGCCACGGGTTCAACTTCGGCAACAACTTCAGCAACCGGGGTGACTTCAACTTCCACAACGGGTTCGGCTTCGGCAACAACTTCAGCAACTGGAGCGGCTTCAACTTCCGCAACGGGTTCAGTTTCGGCAACCACTTCAGCGACCGGGGTGACTTCAACTTCCGCTACGGGTTCAACTTCGGCAACAACTTCAGCGACCGGAGCGACTTCAACTTCCGCAACGGGTTCGGCTTCGGCAACCACTTCAGCGACCGGGGTGGCTTCAACTTCTGCAACGGGTTCAACTTCGGCAACTACCTCAGCAACCGGAGCAGCTTCAACTTCCGCAACGGGTTCAACTTCGGCGGACTCTGCCTCAACCTTGGCGATCACTTCTTCCACAACTTTGAGAGCATCGAAAGGTTCCACAGCTTCCACAGCGACAGGTTCTTCCACTGCTACTGCCACGGTTTCGCTCACGGCTTCTTCCACTGCCGGGGTTTCAGCAACAGGTTCCGTTACTGCAACGGGTTCTTCAACCTGTTCAACAACAGGTTCAGAGACTGCTTCCGCTACAGGCATTTCATCTGCAACAACGGCCTGCGCATCCGCCTGGTCCATCAACTGCGCCATCTCAGGGTCGATCTCAGGCTGGGCAACTTCCTCCACAGGGTGTGGAACCAGGACCTGCTCGAGGATCTCAGCCGGCGGGGCCATGGACGGGATCGCTTCAGTTACCTCATCCATCTTGTCTGCCAGACCGGCATTCTCTTTATCCAACAGGTCAGCCTGCTGGAAAGCCTCGAAGGCGTTCTGATAATCATTGATCTTGCGATAGGCGTTGCCAAGGCGGTTCCAGCAGATAGCCTTGTCTTTGGCCTCGGTCAGCAACTCAATGCTCTTGATGTAGAGGGGAATGGCATCCTCCACTTTGCCTTGCGAGACCAGGGTCAATGCCAGGTTGCCAACGGGCCAACCCGCCTCAGGGTCGATCGTGACCGACCGTCCGTAGGACGCAACCGCTTCATCGTATGCGCCCGCTTTGAATTGTGCATCACCGAGCCCGGCCCAGTTCTGCGCGTTTTCGGGGTCGATCTCCGTCGCGTGTTTGTAGGCTTCCACCGCTTCTTGATTCCTGTCTTCCCGTTCAAAGATATTTCCAAGACGGATCCAGGGGTTGATAAAACGGTTGTTAAACTCTACATTCTTCTTCTGATAATTCAACACTGCGTCGAAAATGTTGCCCAAGTCTTTCCAAAATTCGAGATCAGACATTTTTACCTCCGTGTAATATGGGTGATTGTTTATTGAGTGTAGCAATTGCTCAACAGGCTGAAGCGTGTGCGTGTCAGCAAACTAACTTTTTCCTTGGAAAGGATGACAGCGGTCTGGTGCGCTCTGCGGGCGCTGGTCTGGTCGTTCAGTTTGCGATAGACCGTGCCAAGCCGATCCCAGGTAATGGCTTTATCTTTATCATCGGGCATGAGTCCGATGCTCTTCAAATAGACCGGTACGGCTTCCTTGTACCTGCCCTGAAAAGCAAGGGCCATGGCGAGGTTGCTGTGCGCCCAACCGGAGGTGGGGTCCAGGTTGACCGCCTTGAAGTACGCATTCACAGCTTCCTGATACGATGCGGACTTGAAGAAGAGGTTTCCCAGTTCTGTCCAAACCTTTGCATTCTTTGAATTCGGTTCGGTGCGGGCGAGCTCAAGGCTGGCGCAGCGACCTGCGTTCTGCGGGTCGATCTCGTCTGCGGTTTGATACGCCAGACGGGCCTCTTCGTATTCGTTCAAGTGGCGGTGAATGTTTCCAAGGCTGTTCCATGCCGCAGCTTTTTCCTGCGGTGTTTCGAGCAGGCTGGTGCTTCTCTCATAAAGGAGCAGGGCTTCGGCGTATTTGCCCATCGTGAGATAGGTAAAGGCCAGGTTTCCATATGCCCAACCAAAGGAACGATCCAGCTCTATGGCCTTGTTATACGCGGCGATCGCATGGTCGAAATCCTTGTTCTGGAAGTGGATATTCCCCTTCTCGTTCCAGACATTAGGGTCGCGGCTTTCAACGATCTTTTCCGCGTTCTCGAAAGGATCCTTCAACAGGGATGCTTCTGAGAACTTCGCGGGAGACGCGGGGGAAGCGAACATGTTTTGATTCATAGGCTGGTCCTCCTCATTGGATTTTGGCTCTGATGATTCATCCTTCCAGAACATGGTGTCTGTGATGGATTCATTGGATGGGTTTGATTCGGGTGCGAGCACCCAGGCGGGCGCACCTTTCCAAGCCGGGGCTGGGTCTGCATCCGGCTGCTGCGCGGGAGTCGGAGTCTCTTCGGGTTGTTGCACAGGAACCTGCGCGGGCTGGGATTCTGTCTGCATGGGCGCGGCAGGCTGAACTGAGTCTGATACGCTTTCCACGGCGGGGGCGGAGAGTCCCTTCAGGCGGTCAATGGTCTGGTAGGCGCGCATCGCGTTCTCGTAATCATTGATGGAACGATAGATGTTCGCCAGGCGGTCCCAGGCTTCGATCCGCTCGCTATCCTGTGTGAAGACCTGTAAACTTTTGCGGCAGGCTTCAATGGCTTGCGAGTACTTGCCCTGCTGCGAGTAAGCGAGCGCCAGGTTGTTGAGCGCTGGCCCAAAGGATGGGTCGATCTCGATGGCCTTGAGGAAAGCGGCGGCGGCTTCACCGTGAGAATTGATCTTGAGCAGAGACAGCCCAAGCTCGTTCCAAAGTTGCTGGTTCTTCGGGCTGACAGCCAGCGCGCGTTGATAGGTCTTGACGGCGTCGCGGGTGCGTCCCTGTCGGCGATAGATATCTGCAAGGGACAGCCAGGATGCGACGTTGTTCTTGTTCAGCTCGATGGCTTTTTGATAAGCCGTTATCGCTTGCGGGTCGCGCCCGGCGGCGACGTAGGATTCACCAAGACCCGACCAGGGTTGCGCGAGCAGCGGAGCGCATTCAATGGCTTTGCGATAGGCGGTGATGGAGTCTTCAATGTAGCCAATGCGGTAGTACACGCTGCCGAGTCCGCTCCAGGCGACCGGGTCATTGGGGGTGTGCTTGAGGGTCTTTTGAAAGGCGAGCATGGCTTCGTCGTTGCGGCCGATCTTGAGACACAGGTTGCCTAGGTTGTTCCAGACCGAGATCTGTTCGGGAGCAGCTTCTATAGCCCGCTTGTAGGCTTCGATGGCTTCGTCGTTCTTGTTCTGCGCGAACTTGACAAGGGCGAGCGCGTTGAAACATTCGGCTTCGAACCAGTTATCTTCCAAATGGATCGCAGCTTTCAAAGCGTCTTGCAAGAACTCTTCGGCGGTCTCATGGTTGTTCTTGCGCCAGTTGAGAATGCCCAGCGTGAGCAAAAGCTTTGCGCGTTTGATGGTGGTCTCGGCCTTCGGGCTGAGCTCGGTCAGCATGGATTCCTGCAGGCTGAGCTCTTCCTCCGCCTCTTCGGTCTCGGGGTGTTCAGCGGCTTCCATCCAAGCTGATTCAACAGCGTCTTGAAGGGCGTTTTCGGCGCGGGGGTTATCGGGAAATTCCACGATGTGCCGGGTGAACTCCCACAGGTCGTGAGCGTTGCGCACAAGGTCAGTAAGGACCGATTGGTTGACCCAGATGATCGCGCGTACCTTTTTGCGAATAAAGATGTCTTTGTGATTTCCGATCATGGCGAGGGTCTTCCGTTGTTCCGGTCCGCAGCCATGAATAAAGTAGATCTGTTGCTCGGGATCTTGCAGTTTTCGAAGCAGGGGGATGAACCCGTCCATTTCGTCATTCAGTTGAATGCGCGTGATCTTTTGTCCGCGTTCAATGAGCGAGTTCCTCAAGGCTGTTTCAGCATCTGCGCGCGTATATTCCGAGTTGGTGACAACCATGAACACGGAAGAACGATCCCATTTGATGGCAAGCTCAAGTTCGCTTAACACGATCTCGAGGCGTTCACCGAACAGGTCAGCATGTGATTGCTGAACAGGGGCTTGAGAGGTCATAGCATCTTCCTCAATGCGGGGTGAATGTCGCACCAGTTTTCCTGGTCGCGATATTCCAAAATGGCTAGCAATTGCAGGAGGGGCATCATCCGCTCGTTGTATTCGAGCTTCTTGGTCTCATTCACTTTTTTTAGGAGCTTTACATCTTCCCGGTCGAGAATGCGCCGATACTCATTGCGGATCTCGGCGGCGGACCATTCCACATCCTCCATCTCGATCTGGGCAGATTTTCGCCGGCGGGCCCGCCCGATGGCAGTTCGCATGATGCGCGCCAGTTCCCGGAAGACTCCGCCGCTGGTGGCGATGGCCATTTCAAGTGCGGCAGGCTGGATCAAGTCACGATTGATGCGCACGTTGATGAAGCGCTCCAGGGTCAGGTAGCCTTCATGCATGTGCTTGTCATCGGTCGCTGTGTGCAGGTTGATGTTCGGCAGGAAGAGAGCCTGATCGCGAATGGAATCAAATTCCTTGCTGTAAAAGAGCGCGCTTGAGACGGTGTAAACGATGGCGCAATTGGGCTGGATCATGATCTCGCGGCGATCATGGAAAATGGCGCGCGCGCGTTCGAGATCGGGCTTGTCCATATCGTCGATCAAGATCAAGGGCATGCGGCGTTCCTGGGTATAGATCGCAGAGGCAATATGATTAATGAGCGCGATCAACCCGGTGATATCCGTCTCCACCACCTGCCGTAATTCCACGCGTGTGGCGGGTTCAAGTTTCATCTTCAAACCGGCGCTGGCGAAGAAGGCATCGATCGATGCGCCAAGTTCGGTGCTGGAGATCCGTCCATCCAAAATGGTGGAGGTGTGCTTTTCAACTTTGCCCTTCCAGCGCTCGAGCTCACGCATCAACTGCTCGGAGAGTTCTCCGCCGCGTTTGCGGTATTCCCGATACAAACGGCTGCCAATGGCAAGGAGCACATCGCGGAAGTCGAGGTCAATAATGTCGGTCTCATCACGGATGCTGAAGTTGATCGTCCAATACTTCCTCTGGATCTCGGGGTGGCTCATAAGCCTTTGCAGCTCGGTGGATTTTCCGCAACCACGATGACCCGAGAAGAAGAACTTGGGCGGACGATAGAATGGCGCGAGCAATGCATCGACCAGTTCGTTGATGGGATTCCCCGGGCGGTCAATATAAAAGGGATTGGGTTTCCCATTCTCGCCGGGTCTGAGGGGCAGGTCGAGCTCAAAGTTGAGCCAGGCCCTGTCGAAGTCATTTGCCTTTTGATATTCAAAACCAGTCATGAGTCCTCTGTTCTTCATTACAACGATTGTATGATTTGACTCTGTAAATCGTTAGCCAGAAATCTTGTCTTTACGCTGCCCGTTGTATGAACAACGGTGTGGTCATTCCTGACCATGCGCAGGTGATGCAAGTGCCTGCCAAAATCTCAACCGGCAGCCACTGCCAATCCTTCGCGCAGGGCATACAATGCAGCCTGTGTTCGATTGGCAAGGTGCAGCTTGGTCAGAATGCTGCTGACATATTTGGCGATGGTGCGTTCATGAACGACCATGGCCTGGGCGATCTCCTGGTTGCTTAATCCACGGGCGATCAACTTCAGGGTCTCAAGCTCGCGCTGGGTCAAATGCTCGCCAGCCAGGGCGTTCCCTTCCGTGGGACGCTCAAATTCGTGGATCATCTTGACCGCCATCGACGGGTTGAGCGAAGCCTGTCCCTTGGCAACTTCGCGGATGGCCTGCATCAACTGGGCGCGGGGTGTATCCTTCAACAGGTATCCAAGAGCGCCGGTGCGAATTGCCTGATACACCTGGCTGCTTTCTGCAAAACTGGAAAGGACGAGAATGCGGCTCTTGGGTGAAACTTCGCGCAGTTTAGGAATGGTTGTCAGGCCGTCTTGAAGAGGCATGACGATATCCAACAGGACCACATCGGGTTTGGTCTTGCGGGCCATTTCCACGGCCTGGATTCCATTTTCTGCCTCACCGATAATTTCAATATCGGGCTGGACGGACAGGATGGCAACCATCCCTTCACGGACAAGATGCTGATCATCAACAACGAGAGTGCGGATTTTTTTCATGGCGACCTTTGGTTTATGAAGTTGTGATGTTGAATGCAGAGAAGCGCTCAGTGTTCGCCTTCGCATTTTGGATTTCAAGTTCCTGCTGCTGCCACTGGCTGGGAGACCATACTTCCACATATTCTCCCTGCCCCACCACGACCACACTATCTTCGAGGTTCGCGTACCCCATCAAATGGGGCGGCAGTGAAATGGAGTCTGTATCCTGCGTTACTTCCACGTAGCTTGCCGTGCTGCAGAAGGTCCGTGAAAGCAATCGGACCAAAGGATCTGCAAGGTTCAGGGCGCTGATGCAGGTGTAGATCTCCTGAAATTTATTCGGCGTCAGGATCATGATGTTCTGATCGAAGCCTTGTGTAAGGTACGCCCCTTCCGAGATCAATGTGCGCCAGCCGGCGGGAAGAGGTAACTTGTTCGAGTTCTTCAACTGGGTTGTGTGATGTCCGAGGAACAAGGTTATGTCTCCTAAAAAGTGTTGAGGGTCCAGGGAATGTATGCTCGTGATTATAGGTACAAGGGATTTTTTACGAAATGAATAAAAATGGTGGCACGCATGGCGTCGCCTGCGTATTATTTATGAACACAGTATGGGCACAAATGACCATACCATTTAGGGCACACGAGAACACTTAAAAACAAAAAAGGCAGCCACCAATGGTGACTGCCTTTTTTGTTTTGGGGATCTTACTTTTTAGGTTTTTTCGTTGTTTCACTTTTTTCGTTCTTCGACTCTGCCAGACCTTCACGGATCGCATATAACGCGGCCTGCGTACGGTTGGCGAGATGAAGTTTCTCGAGAACGCTGCTCACATACTTGGCCACCGTGCGCGGATGCACAACCATCGTCTCTGCGATCTCCTGATTGCTCAAACCGCGCGCGATCAACTTCAAGGTTTCCATCTCACGTGTGGTCAGCGGTTCGGCGGTGTACATCAACTCGGCCGGGTGTTCGATCTCATGGATCACCTTCATCGCAATGCTCGGCTGAATGGAAGCCTGCCCCAAGGCCACATCGCGGATGGCCTGCAGCAACTGGTCTCTGCGGGTGTCTTTCAGCAAAAAGCCCAAAGCTCCCGCCTTGATGGATTGATACACAACGCCGCTTTCCGCAAAGCTGGTCAACACAAGAATGCGTGAAGTGGGCGAGACTTCCTTTAGGTGCGGAATAGCCTCCAGCCCGGTCATCTTTGGCATGTGGATATCGAGCAGAATCACATCAGGCTTGCTCTGCTTTGCCACCTGCACCGCCTCCTCCCCATCTCCTGCTTCGCCCACGACCTTCATATCGGGCTGAAGAGACAGGATCGTGACAACACCGTCACGCACCACACTCTCATCGTCTGCCACAAGGACTCGTATCATTTTCATTTTCAACTCTTTCTGGCGACAGTCACCATGATCTTGGTCCCTGCACCAACCTTTGAAGTGATCTTGAATTTACCGTTCGCCTGTTCGGCGCGCTCACGCATATTCCGCAAACCCAAGCCGGAATTATCGATCTTTTTCATACTGAAGCCCTGACCATCGTCCGTGATCTCCAGCAGCACATTCTGCCGATTTTTTTTCAAATTCAACGTGACGTTCTTTGCATGCGCGTGCCGCAGAATGTTATTCAGCGCCTCCTGCGCAATGTAATACAAAGCGATCTCATGTTCCTTATCGAGCTGGATATTATCATCAGAGATCAATCTGGCCTTGATATCAGCGCGTCCTTCCACCGCCGCAAGACGATGTTGCAATGAAGAGACCAAGCCTTCCTCCAGATCCATCGGCTGCATCTGATACAGGAACAACCTCATCTCCTTCACCGCCTGACGGGCATTCTCTCCAATGCGGGTTAGCACGCCCAGCGGTTCGATGGTCGCGCCCGCTTCGATGCCAGCCTGAGCCGCTTCGGTCAATGCCACCAGGCCATATAATTTTTGACTGACCGAATCATGCAGGTCACGCAGCAGCCGCTGGCGTTCGCTCAACGCAATGGACAACTGCCGGCGGCGATCGCTATCGATCAGAATCGCGATCTGGTTGGCGATCGTAGTCAGGCGAATGATCTCATCCTGCGTGTACGGACCTTCCTCATTGCGTCCCAGGCACATACAGCCAAGGATGGTGTTTTCATGCTGGGTGTAGATCGAGAGCGGGATCAAGGCTACATAATTGAACCCGATCTCCTTTGGCTTGAATGGGATCTCTTTCGGACGGCTCTTCTCATCGAGAATAAGCGGTCGGCTCTCTTCATTGCTTTGCAGCCATTGATGAATATTGGCAGCAATGTACTTGCTGCCAACCATCTTTGTATATTCAGCAGGGAACCCAAACTGCGACTGCATGGAAAGTTTTTGCAGGCTGCTTTCCTTTTCTTCGGTCATCAAAAAGACCGCCACCGCCTGGCTGTGAAAGGAATAAATGATCTGAAAACTCGACTCAAGGAGGAAATCTTCCATCTTCATTGAGCGGTTGGCCAAGCTGGAAATGGCCGTGAGCAGCCCAAGCAATTCATCGCGGGCGCGCATGCGGGCATCCTCTGCCAGTTTTCGCTCGGTGATGTCACGCCAAACCACAAGATGCCCAAACTGGGTGTCATCCTGGTTAAACAGTTGAGAAATACGCACGTTCAGGTAGCGCCAGTTATTCTGGTCTTTATCCTTCCGCTTGATCTCCATTTCCTTCGCGCCAGCCGAAGATTGAAGTATCTCGTGCCAGTTGCCGAGGATCTGGTCCACGGGCAGGCCGTAGGTTTCATCGCGCGACTTGTTGATCATATCCTCTGCCGCAGAGTTCAAGTCGATGATCTTTTCCTGATTATCGATCACCATCCAGCCATCATCCATGCTCTCCACAACTGCGTTACGTGTGATCGGCTTCTTCTCCACAATGCGGCTGCTGAAAGTGCCATAAATGAATCCCGCAAGCGCCAGGGAGTACGAGAAGATGGCAATATATAAGGCTCGATCTCCCAGGTTGCGAACTGTGAGGAGCAAAATATTCGCGATCATCGGAATCGCAGACCCAAAGAAGATCACCCCGGCCCGCATAAAATGCGAACGCGGCTTGTTTAGGAAAGTATCCATGAACAGGAAGAGACTGGCCGCAAGCACATGCGAAACATAGATCAGGTTCACCTGCTCCCAGATCCTGAACTGCTGATCGAACAAGATCCTGTTGATCGGTTCGGCCCAGTAGAACAACTGGGTCAGGACGGGCTCGATCGCAAAGAATGAAACAACTGTTGGGTTGATCCACCTTGCACGATTTGTGTAAACAAAGGCAAAAAACAATTGACCGTATGCAGCCAGGGTCAGGCAAAGGTAATTAATGCTTTTCAGGAACTTCAAGGGGAAGAACGCCGGGGCAAAAGTGTACAGCAGCGAAGCAATGCTCCAGATCATGATGGTCACAGCCAGCATGTTAATGCTCCCCGCACCGGGAGTTTTTCCTCTTAGCAATAGCGCCGTTCCCAGCGCTGCGGCGATCACCGCCAATAACAAAATATCAAGTATCGGCATCATATTACTCAATTAACTCAAAATCCTGCGGGCTTAGTAACGCACACAGGTTTGGATCAAGAGTCAATTGTCGAAGAGTGATCCGCTGTTCCTGGATCGCCCTTTGAAGTTGACTCACAGCCTCATCCGCTTTTTTCTTGAGGATGAGGTGACACGCCTGTTGAATAAGGGAAACGGCTGCGGGACCTTTTTCAATGGAAGAAAGCACCGCGGAGCTTTCTTCGGGCTGGCTGTTCCCGTTTAGACAGATCGCCAGCGCATAAAGCGAATTGGTCTCGTAAGGATCCAGTTCATACGCCTTGCGCACGGACTCTACAGCATCTGTCATCTTCCTTGTATACATATATATATAACCCATTACAAGCCAAAGTGCGTGATTGTTTGGCTGACTTTTAATGGCGCGTTTACATAATTGAATAGCGTCGCTGTTCCTGCCTATTCCATGCAAGCCAAGGGACGCATTGATCACCAGCCTGGGGTCATCTGGCAAAAGGTCGGCCGCCCGCAAGAACAGGTCATGAGCCTCTTTGAATCTTTCCCCTTCATACAATATCACCGCCTGAACAGACCACATCCATGCTTGATATTCAGGGAACGGGTGGATCTGCAAAAGGGTCTCCATAGACTGAATCCGTGTAGAAAATGCCTGCTGGTCATTCAACAGCCAATCACGATGAAGGATCCGCAAAAGAACATCCAAACGGATCGCGAGCGAATCGGATTCATCTGGAAGTTGAGAAAACAAACCCTCATCCTGCGCCCGTTCCTTTTCCAGCGTTCGGTGATCGGTGTGTGGAATTTTTTCATTCCATAAAAATGCACCCGCGGGAATCACTTGTTTTCTGCTTCCCCGCCCTGAGTCGAATTCGACCACTCGATGACGGAAAGCCCAAAAGTCAGGAGCATGCCGCGGAAGTTCAGCCAGCTCAACTCCATTCAACCAGAATACGATCCGCACCCGGCTTTCCACCAATAATTCGCGATTGTTATTCAATGCCTGGAAAACCTGCCCAGACGAAAGACTGTTTGCGTTCCCAAGCCCGGTCACAAAAAATATCGTGTCCTTTATGTCATCGCGCCCGCAAATCTGGCGGATCACATCCGGGGTCTCCGCGCTGACATTTGTGTAGATTATTTTCTGTTGGTATCTGGAAATTATCTTTTCAAATGCACCTTGCGTCTCCGCTTCCCGCTGTTTGGAGAAATGAACCGCGATCAGAATACTTGCCCGATCCCACTTTAATGCAAGATCGATCTCGCCTGCGAGGATTTCCAACCCGGTGTCGAAGGCTTTGCTATGTTGCTGGCTGGCGGCGCGTTCTTTCTTTGGTTGAGTGTTCATTCGGTTATTCGGTCAATGCCAAAAAGTACACCGCTTTCAATGGCAGCAGGCGGCGCACATCTTCATCCAATTGATCGTAATATGTTTCCCATAACTTAAAGAATGCCGCGGCATCAAGGGCGGTCAGTTTTTGGAAGTTGCCCAGTTCCTGTCCCGCTTCGTTGGTAAACCCGGCAACCGACAGGATCATGCCGTAATCATTCGGGTTGAGCATGGAAACGAAGCTCTTGACACCTTCCAGTGTGATCGCCTGCCCTTTATGCTTGATCTGCACAAGAATGCGCGGTCCCTTCACCCCGAGCGGGTCAGTGTATGCGACGAGATCGATTCTCCCCCGCTGCTTTTCCTGGGGAGCCATCCACGCAGGGTGATAATCCATGGCGCGCAGTAATCCTGCCAGCATCGAGAGCATCTCGTGCGAACTCAAGCGGTGTAAATATTTTTTGATCTGCGCCCAGGAGATCTCTTGCGCGGCTTCGAGGGTCATTACGTTCTCAGGTATGGCACTTCTGCGCTGATCGTATAAACGCAACGCCTCTTTGTAAAACTCACGGGCGTTGGTAAATTGCGAGCCGGCATCATACCCCTCACGGGTGATACGCCACAGTCCCTGCTCGTCCTTGGTCAGCCAGCCTGCCTGCGCAAGGGGAATCACCGCAATGCGTACGATCTTCTCATAACGGGGTGACGCGCTGTTGGGAGCGAGGCTTTTTTCCTCTTCGGTCAATTTCGCTATTCGGGGAATCTGAGCGAGCACATCCTGTGCTTTCAGACCGGCAGGGTGATTCCACAAGATCTCGAATACGCTTCTCGATAATTCACCAGCTCTTTCAATGGTTATATTCGGCATGACGAGATTCCCTGTGAAATGAATGATGCTTGAAATGTGTCCATCTAGCCTGAAAGTCCCTGCTGACGGCGCACGAGGTTAATGTAGTGTTCGATCATCGCTTGAGGGTGCGGACGGGTACCCAAAACAACCAGATATCCCGGCGCCCAAAAGTCAACCTCCGAACCGCCATCACCAAGCTCGGGGAAATTGGAAATCACCAGTTCAGAAGTCTTGCTGCGGATCTCCTTCATGAACTGTCCGATCTGAATTGAAGAGGCCACCCGCAGTCCCCATTGGAAGTAACCAAACTTTATGGTCAAAAAATCGACCTGCCAGTTCCATGTCTCACAAATTTCGTCCAACCACCTGCGGAGCGAGTCTGCCAGCTCACCATCCAATTGCTGAGAAGGAGAGCGCGGAATTAAAAGACATGTGTAACTAATGTCATATGTCTCCGGGGTGAGCGGCTCAAGAGATAGCTTATGCAACTCGTAAATACCCCCTAGCAAAAAAAGTCTTTCTCTTTTCGAGAAGACTGGATAAAAAAGGTGTGTCTGGTTGGGTCAGTGCAGTGATCATTGATAACTGTTTGCTCGCTAGTGCCACCAAGGGATAAAAGCACACACATCTCTATAAAAACTCAATGCGACATTATACCTAATTTTCTCTGAAACATCTCCCATGGCAGGAAGAGCCCGACGGAGGGGTCAAAATGCCCCAAAATGGGATCCGTTGCAAGCGGCAATGATTAACATGAAACGGCAACGGCACAAAATTAAAAAAGGAATATGATGCGCATACGTTTGAACCTCAACCAAGGAAATATCCTATGAGCAAAAAAGTTGTATTCAACGGCATCGAGATATTAACCGAAGAAAGTGACGCTTCGGCCCATGACCTTTTGGGGTTCATCGAATCCGTCATCGATAAATTGGAAACCAATCTGGACGATCAGGATGAGAACTTCCACTTATCGGTTAACATGGATTTTCATCCTAAAAAGCCCTTAAAACACACATTTTCGGTCACCAACCTTTTTAGCAAAAAGACCAGGCAAAAAGTGGTGAGTGTTTTGAAAAGCACCGCCAAAACCGACAATATGGGAATTCTTGGTTCAGTCCATATTGATTTTCAGGTGGAAGACAAGTAAAGCCTTTTTGGGTCGAAACATAAATTCGCAAACGCCTTGTGTGTGACCACACAAGGCGTTTTTAGTTTTATGCAGGTACGTCTTCCGCAGAAGACATGTCTCACGCTTAGTTCCCCTGCTGTCGGCGTATCAACTTAATGTAGTGTTCGATCAGGGCCTGTGGGTGTGGACGGGTTCCTAAAACGACCAAATAGCCGGGAGCCCAAAAATCTGTCGTGGTCCCATCACGCAGATCTGAGAAGTGATCCAACACCAACTCAGAGGTCCTGGTCCGGATCTCTTTCATGAATTGCCCGATCTGAATGGGCGAGGAAAAGCGCAATCCCCATTGAAAGTAACCTTCTCTTACGGTCTGGAACTCGATCTGCCAATGCTTGGATTCGCAGATGCTGACAAGCCAGTTTTGTAGAGAACTTGACAGTTCATTATTCAAATCCTGTAACGGAGAGCGGGGGATCAACAAGCAGGTATAACTAACACTGAAAGCCTCAGCAGAGGTCGGCTCATTGACAATATCAAATGAAATCACAATTCCCTCCAATCAACGAAAAACATCCTTCCACTGATAAAAGGGTGTATGCCAGAGTATTGAGTCTGGCTACTCGGTTGGGGGTGACTTCTTTGCTTTTCATTTAAGTACTATAGGGTATTGAAATACCCAAGACCTTGAATGTGATTGTATGCCTAATTCCCCAATACACAAGTATCCAATTGGATTTCTTCAACAGCCAGATGGCTATAGCCATCTGGCTGCTTTATTCTTCTATCAATCCAAGACGCAGCGCCGCCGCTGTTGCCTCAGTGCGGCTTTTTACCTTTAGTTTTGAAAATATGTTACTCACATATTGCTTGACCGTCGATAGCTGAATTTTCATCTTAAGGGCGATCTGCTTGTTCGTTAAACCTTGAGCCAAGAGGTGCAAAACATTTTTCTCGCGTTCGCTCAATTCAGGGTAGGCTGGTGTAACCGGGACTGAATCGCCAACGAGGCGCATGATCGCATCTGAAGCTTTTTTATCCAGGATCACCCGTCCCTTGTGAGTCTGACGAATGGCATCAGCCAGGTCTTTGACACTGACATCCTTATAAAGAAATCCACGCGCGCCGGCGCTCAGAGACTCCTTGATCAACTTTTCATCGCCAAATGACGTGAGCGCAATAAAGACCGAATCCGAATGATTCTTTCGAATGCGGCGGATGATCTCAATTCCAGACATATCTGGAAGCATCATATCCACAAGAGTCACATCCGGTTTTTCGCTTTCAAAGAGCTTGACGGCAGTCGCAGCATTTGGGGCCTCCCCCACCAGCTGCATATCTTTGAATCCGGAGACCAACAAAGCCAACCCCTTGCGAACCATCAAGTGATCGTCCACAATCAACACCTTGATCCGTTTTCCCTTCAAACGAACCTCCCGCTTTTTATTTTTTATATTACTTCAGCCCAATTAACAAGTTCAGAAAATTTACTGCAAAGAATTTGCCAATCAGCCCATAATGGGTAAATCCACTATATAGCAATATAAGGATGGATGCAAGTGGGAAATTAGGTGAGCCTATTCACTTGATAAAGTTTCCAACAGTATAGACATTTCCCGCAATGGGGGGAGTGCTCTTCATATGAATGACATACCCCTTGGAAAAAGAACGCTGCGCCGCCGCTTCGATCTCTTTCTCGGTTGAGAAATGTTCATCACGGATATTATGCCCAAGCAGGCTGAACATGAACACCATGAATGGTTTTTCCACTGGGGTGCCATATACCATCTGCCCGCCCGGTTTCAACACACGGTTCACTTCCACGAAAGCCTGTGCCAGTTCAAGGGGCTTCAAGTGCTCCAAAATGCTGACCAGCAAAACCGTGTCAAAGTAATTATCTGCATAGGGCATTTTCAAAACATCCCCCTTTTCAAGGAACAGAGGAATGTTCATAGGCTCAAAAACTGACTTTACCGCGTGAATATCAGCAGTGAGATCAAGACCGTGGATCTCCTTGTACATGTCATGAAGGTTGGGAAATGCCAGCCCGGTTCCAAAACCAACTTCTAGTACACGCTCCCCGCCAGTGCATTCATCCAAAGCCAACTCCACCCTCCGGCGATACATGCGCCCAAAGACAGGCCAATAGTAATATTTGATCGGGTCATATTGATTGACCCCTTTATATTGAGATGCGGGCAAGAGCTTTAGTTTTGTTGGCATTAACTTTCCTGATCGAAAAAATTTGAAGGATACTCAAAAGCCCCACGATTTTACCTGAATATTTTTATATCGTTCAGGCATGAAACGGGTATACTCGAAAAATCATGACCTCTTTGGAAAAACAAAATTGGGATGTGATCATCACCGGCGGCGGACCAGCAGGTTTCTTCGCAGGGATTCGATGCGCCGAAATGGACCCATCGCTGCGAGTGCTCATCCTTGAGAAATCGAGTCAGACCCTTGGCAAGGTGCTCATCTCTGGCGGGGGACGATGCAATGTAACCCACGCCTGCTTTGACCCTGCACAACTCATCACCTACTATCCACGCGGCGGGACAGAATTGCGCGGCGCATTCACCCGCTTTCAACCTGCAGACACGGTCAAATGGTTCGAGGATCGCGGCGTGAAATTGAAAACCGAATCTGACGGGCGCATGTTCCCCGTTACAGATTCCTCCGAGAGCATCGCAAACTGTCTGCGCGAAGCGGCGAAGAATGCCGGGGTGAAGGTTCAGCTTGGGGCGAGTCTGCTGACGGTGAAAAAAAGCCCATTGGGAGGATTCAAGCTCGAGGTCAGGCATGATGCGCAGGTTCTTCATCTCCAAACAAAAAAATTATTACTCGCCACTGGCAGCGACCCCAAAACGCGCGAGGTCGTGCAGGCACTGGGTCATTCCATCGTGAATGCCGTGCCTTCGCTATTCACCTTCAATGTGAAAGATAAACGTATTGATGGTCTGGCTGGGGTGTCGGTGGAAAACGTGACTCTCAAAATGGATTCGCTCACCCAGCGCGGACCGATGCTCATCACCCATTGGGGATTGAGCGGGCCTGCCGTGCTGAAACTCTCTGCCTGGGGAGCGCGGATTCTCTTTGAGAAAAAATATCGGTCCACCTTAACTGTGAACTGGCTCGGCGACTACAAGTTTGATCCTGCGCTGGAAGTTTTACAACGCAGCAAGGACTGGCACGAAAACGCGCGCAAGAAGATCTCAAGCACTTCGGCGTTCTCGCAAATTCCCATCCGCTTGTGGAAACAGTTGACGCACTTTATCGGCGACAAGAACTGGAGCGACATTTCTAAAGCGGAGTTGCGCAAGCTCGCCGAAGAATTAACTGCGGGACAATTTGAGATCCAAGGCAAAGGACAATTCAAAGATGAGTTCGTCACCTGCGGCGGAGTCAACTTAAAGGAAGTGGATTTCAAGACCATGCAAAGCCGCGTGGTGAAAGATCTATTTTTTGCAGGCGAGGTACTTGATATTGACGGCGTTACCGGCGGCTTCAATTTTCAGTCCGCGTGGACCACGGGGTGGATCGCAGGAAATGCCCTGTCTGCGGCAGATTGAATTTTTTCATTGACCGACAGCCATTCGTCCCGTAAAATCCTGCCTTGCAAATTATATATAATCATCAGAGGTTAGAGGAAATGGCAAAGTATCGGGTCATGTATTGGAGAGACATCCCGCAATCCTTCGCGGTTGAAGGGGACGGGAAAAAGGTAAAGAAAGAACTCTCGCAAAAAGTACAAAACAAAATAGACGCCTACGCAATGGCGATCGGAGCAACGTCTTCAACGGATTATGCCAAGGAATACAAACGCGGCGAGTGGATCGAGCGTGAAGGCGCACCCGAGGATATTGCTGAAGCGTTACTCGCCGAACTGGAAGCAGAGGCGGCGCGGGTGGAAATTCCGCGAAGAAGCCTGAGTAGTGAGCAGTAACCCATTATCAGCCGTGATCAGTGAAAGTCATCCATGAAAAAACATAACATCATCCTGCAACCCTCGGGTCGGCGCGGACAAGTGGAAGAAGGCGTATCGGTCCGCACAGCCGCGCGCGAATTGGGCGTGGAGATCGAATCGATCTGCGCTGAAAATGCCACTTGCGGCAAGTGCATGGTCTTGATCGAAGAGGGACGTTTCGAGAAATACAATATCGATTCGAAGCGCGGGAATGTCTCCCCTGTCACCACCGAGGAAGCCGCCTACTTTGCGCGGCGCCCCAAACTGTTGAAGGACAAAGGCTGGGAGGTCGGGCAGGTGCGCCTATCGTGCCAGTGCAAGATCCGCGGGGATGTGCTGATCAACGTGCCCGAGGAAAGCCGCGGCAACAAGCAGATCGTCCGCAAGAGCGCGACCCAGCGCGAGATCGAGGTCAAACCTTCGATCCGTAAATATCTGGTCTCGATGAGCCCGCCCACGCTTGAGCGCCCCATCGCTGATTGGGAGCGTCTTGCCAAAGGACTCGAAACCTCCATGGGATTGGTGCGCGGCACCGAGGAAAAACTTCCACGCTGGAACGAATTTACGGTCGATTATCAATGCCTGCGGACCTTATCTGCGGCGCTGCGTGAAGCAAAGTGGAATGTGACCGTTTCGGTCTGGCAGGATAAGGAAGTGGTACAGGTGCAGGCGGGCTATCACGAGGATAGTTACGGTGCGGCGGTGGACATTGGTTCAACGACGGTCGCGCTTTACCTATGCAACTTGCGCACCGGTGAAATGCTCGCCGCTGAGTCGGAGATGAATCCGCAGATCGTGTATGGCGAGGATGTGATGTCCCGCATTCAATACACCATTGAACACGCCGATGGTTTGGAGAAATTGCACAAGGCGATCATCGCCACACTCAATAAATTACTCAAGCAAGCTGCAAAGACAGCAGACATTCATACCAAAGACATTTTGGAAATGGTGCTGGTCGGCAACTCGACCATGCATCATTTATTACTCAACCTCAACCCGAAGGACCTGGGGTTGGCTCCGTTCGTGCCCGCCATTCACAGTTCGGTGGATGTCAAAGCGCGCGAGCTTGGATTGAATATCAACCCCGCGGCGAACATTCATGTCCTGCCCACCATCGCTTCCTTTGTCGGCGCGGATACGAGCGCGATGCTCGTGGCAGAGGAACCGCACAAGCAGGACGAGAACTGGCTGTTGATCGATGTCGGCACGAACGCGGAACTGGTGCTTGGAAATCGCAAGCGGCTGGTGTGCACATCCACGCCAACCGGACCTGCGCTGGAAGGCGCTCATGTGGAATACGGCATGCGTGCCGCGCCGGGCGCCATCGAGCGGGTGCGTATTGATGAGAAAACTCTCGAACCGAAATACAAGATCGTCGGTGAGGAGAATTGGAACGAAGGCAAAGCCAAGGGCATTTGCGGCTCGGCGATCATCGACGCGGTGGCAGAATTGTTCCGGGCTGGGATCGTGGACTCTCGGGGCAAGTTCAAGACCGGGCTGGAATCGACACGCATCCGAAAGGGAGAGAGTGGTTGGGAGTACGTCATTGCCTGGGCAGAGGAAACTTCCATCGGGCGCGACATCCCCATGACCCAGCAGGATGTGAGACAGATCCAACTTGCCAAGGCTGCGCTCTTCACTGCGGCGCGGACTTTGCTCAAGCGATCTGGTTTGGAATCTCCTGATAAAATCATTTTGGCCGGCGGTTTTGGCAGTTACATCGACAAGGAAAAAGCCATGCTGATCGGGTTGATCCCTGATTGTGAATTGCCGAATGTGTATGCGGTCGGAAATTCCGCGGGCGACGGCGCGCGAATTGCGCTGTTAAACGTGGAGAAGCGGCGCGAGATCGAAGCAGTGACTCGGCGTGTGGAACGCTTTGAGCTGCCCACCGATCCTGAGTTCCAGAATCAGTTCATGCTGGCAACAAGCTTCCCGCACATGAGCGAACCATTCCCGCACATTGCGCATTTGATCCCCAACCGAGTTGCGGATCCGATGGCAAAGAATTTTATGAGCAAGTAAAAAACTTAAACCACAAAGAGTCACGACACTTGCACCGCACTGCGTTTGGTGCAGTGCAGGTGAGGCGCACGAAGGAAAAAAGGTTTCTTAAATCTTTGTGTCCCTTTGTCTCCTTCGTGGTGAAAAATAGGAGAGCAAATGAATAAATTTTTTGAACGATTGAACAGCGGGGAGATCCTGGTTGCGGATGGGGCAACCGGCTCAAATTTGCAGAAGATGGGTCTCAAGCCCGGCAAACCGCCTGAGGATCTGATCATTGACGATCCCGATACGCTCTTGAAGCTGGCATCCTCTTTCGCCCAGGCTGGGTCAGACATTATTTTGACCTGCACTTTCGGCGGAACACGCTTGCGCATGAAGGACTCAAAATATCAAGACCGCACGCCCGAGGTCAACATCCGCGCGGCAGAGATCGCGCGCAAAGCTGCATCGCTAAATAACGGTTTGGTCGCCGGCTCGATGGGACCCGTCGGCGCACTCGTCAAGCCGTACGGTCCGCTTGAAGTGGAAGATGTCCAAGCGACATTTGCCGAGCAAGCCAAGGCGCTCGCCGATGGCGGCGTGGACTTTCTCTTGATCGAGACCATGTTCTCTTTTGAAGAGACCACCGCTGCGTTTCAAGGCGCGCGGTCCATGACCGATCTGCCGATCGTGGTTTCCTTCAGCTATGACCGCGGCACCCGCACCATGATGGGAGTTAAACCCAAGGATGTAATGAAACGCTACACCGAAATGGGCGCAACCCTCATTGGCGCAAACTGCGGAACGACACTTCAAAATATGGAAGCCGTGGTCAAGGAATATGGCGCGACTGTGCCAAACTTCCCGCTTTGGGTCAAACCGAATGCCGGCGTCCCACACATGGACTTGGAAACCGAGCAGGGCGTGTACGACATGGGTCCCGACGACATGGGCACCTACGCCAAAAAATATGTTGAGATGGGCGCGAAAGTGGTCGGCGGTTGCTGCGGAAACACTCCCGAGCATATCGCCGCGATCGCAAAAGCCGTAAAACAGTAAACTGTGATCGCTGCCAAGTGATTATTGATCGGTTACGAGTTACACGTTACGAGTTACGTAGCCTGTAACTCGTAATTCTTTTTAGGAGAACTATGCGCGAAAAGATCTTGGACCTTTTAGCTGGTAAAAAAATAGACGGTGTGCCTGCGTTCAGCGGATTGATCCATGTCACGGCAGAGGGATTGCAAAGCGAAGGGCTGGTCTTCCACGAGGTTCATAAAGATGCGGGCAGGATGGCGAGAGCCGCTGCAAGCACCTTCAAGTTGAGCGGGCTTCCCTCTGCCGTGGTTCCGCTGGACTTATATGTCGAAGCAGAGGCACTTGGCGCACAGATCAACTTCCGCGAGAGTGGGGAATATGAATTTCCGCAGGTGAGCAAGGCAAAGTTTGCTTCAGTCAGAGAGCTAGTGGCAGAACTCAGCCAAGGCATGGAGATCCCCGGCAAGGGAAGAATTCAACTGGTCTGCGAAGCGATCAGGCTACTGAAGGAAGATATCGGAGATCAAGCCGCCATCGGCGGGATGATTCCCGGTCCATACACCTTGCTGCTGCTCATTGTTGAACCCGGCAAAATGTTCCTGGAGATGAAAAAAGAACCGCAGGTGGTACATGACGCGCTCATGCATCTTTCGTCCTTCCTCGCACAAGTGGGCGTGGACTATCGAGATGCCGGCGCGGACTTCATCACCATTCACGATATGGGCGGGTCGCCCGCATTCATCGGTCCGGCAAGGTATGAGCAGTTCGTTTTGCCTGCCGAAAAATCTTTGATCGAGAAACTGCCAAAGCCGCGCGTGCTCTCTGTTTGCGGAAATGTGAGCAAGTCCATGCACCTGCTGGCAGAGACAGGCGCAGACGCGATCTCGCTCGACCAAACAGTGGATCTCGCAGCAGCTCGATCCGCGCTGAAGGATACTTTGTTGTTCGGAAATCTTGATCCCGTGCAAACCCTGTGGCAGGGAGATCCTGCCGGGGTACGCGAGGCAGTTATCAGCGCGAAAGAAGCGGGCGTGGATGCCATCTGGCCGGGTTGCGACCTTGTCCCCCAAACGCCGATCCAGAACATCAAGTCCATGAACGAGTAATATATAATTATCCAATTCACGGAGGCTTGGTTGAAGAAACAGCTATCGAATTGGATCCCATTTTTTCTACTGTTTGCGGTTTCGGCATTGGTGTACCTGCCGTTCGTACGCAGGATCGGTCTGATCAATGACGACTGGTATTTGATCTTCGCGGGGAAGGCGGGCGGCGCGGATTTTTTCTCCGCTGTGTTCAGCAGTGATCGCCCGATGCGGGCATTCGTGATGGGCGCCGCTTATTCTCTCTTCGGTGATCATATTCTCTTGTATCATCTGAGCGGATTTTTGTTTCGGGTCTTGAGCGGGGTTTGCGCTTACTGGCTTTTTCAAATGATCTGGCAAAAAAGCCGAACTGCCAATACCTGGCTTGCGATCCTCTTTGTCATTTACCCGGGCTTTCTCTCGCAAGTCAATCCCATTGATTATCAATCGCAGTTGTTCAGTCTCTTTCTTGCGGTGTTATCCATTGCATTGAGCATAAAAGCCATCCTCACCTCTGGCTGGGTGAAGATCCTTTTGACCGCGCTCGCGATCGTGACAGGTATTTTTTATCTGGGGCTGGTCGAATACTTTTTCGGCTTGGAAGCATTGCGGGTCATTTGTATTTACCTGCTCCACAAAGACCGACCATTCGCGCAAAGAGCGGTCACAACCTTCAAGCAATGGCTTCCGAGCTCCATCATCCCTGCGGGGTTCATGCTCTGGCGTGTTTTTATTTTTGACAGCGAGCGCAAAGCAACGGACATCGGCGCGCAACTGCAGACCCTCTCTGCCTCTCCCCTGCTGAACAGTTTCTGGCTTGGGCTGGCCCTCTTTCAAGACTCTTTCAAAGCCGCGTTTCTCGCGTGGGGCGTGCCGCTTTATCTTTTCACGACAGGCTTGCGCATCCGTGAACATCTGTTGAGTTTCGGGGTCGCCGGGTTGATCATTGCCCTCATCATTTGGGGATCAAAACATCTGGAGGATGACTCACGATCCGTAGACAACGGATGGACATCCGCGTCAACCGCCGCCGGGCTTGCTTCTGTTACTTTGAGCGTTCTGCCCGTTATCTTTGTCAACCGCCGTTTGCTGTTCGAGGTCTACTCGCGGTACGCGCTGGGCGCATCGCTTGGCTCGGCGATGATCCTCGTTGGGCTATTGTTTTCCATTTCCAACAAGCGGATTCGGGATGGAGCGCTGGCGGTCCTTGTGCTCATTGCTGCGCTGACCCACTTCCATAACGGCGCGCGGGCAGTAGAGAAGACAGACTCCTTCCGTGATTTTTGGTGGCAGGTCAGCTGGCGCGTACCAGACCTTCAACCTGAGACCACGCTCGTGGGAAATTATCCGATCACCGCCATCGAAGAAGATTATTTCGTCTGGGGACCCGCGGCCCTCATTTACAATCCCGCCTCCACCGACAGCACAGTCGTCAAGCCAATGGTGTATGCCATTGTGCTGAACGAGAAAAATCTGCTTGGCATCATGCAAGGAGAAGAGACTCCAGCAATTGAACGGCGCGGTATCCTCACCGAGCCAGACTTGAAAAATGTGCTTGTGTTAAGTCAGCCAACGCCGTTCTCCTGCGTACACGTCATGGACGGAAACTTCCCGACCATCTCCACCTATGAAGAGACCGAGATCGCAGCCGCAGCATATTACTCCAATATTGAGCTGGTCAAATCGGAAGCCGAACCGCACACTCCGCCGTTCTCCATTTTCGGGGCGGAGCCTGAACACGGATGGTGCTACACCTTCCAGGCAGCGTCGCTCGCCGGCCAACGCGGAGAGTGGGAGACTGCCGCAGAGTTGGGAAATAAAGCCTGGGACAGGGACATGCGTCCCGATGATAAGAGCGAGTGGTTGATCTTCCTCAAGGCATATGCCCATCTCAATCAATTCGAGGAAGTAACAAAGATCGCCAAAGACATAAAAAAAGATGCGATGCTGACGCATCAGGTGTGTTTGAGCCTGCCAACCCAATTTGGCGACCCGGATACATCACCTGAGATGCAAAGGTTGCTGACAAAGATCTTCTGTGAGAGCAAGTGAGCGAACAAAAAGAGAGAGGCTAATGCCTCTCTCTTTTTGTTCGCTTGCGGTTCTTTATTGGGCTTCGATCAGCAGCCGGGTGTCTTCGGTCCGCTTGCATAGTTCGCTGAATTGTCCGCAGGTGGAATTGACCCCATCGGCATCGGGCTCGGCGATCTCTTCCACTTCCCCATCCTTTACGTAGCAACCCATGGGCTCGTTCCCGGTCACTTGAAAACCGATCGGGATGCGGCAGGTATTATCCATGCCTGCCAGTTCTTTAAGAGGATAGTTGGGGGTATCTGTGTTTGCAGTTCCCGCCTCTTCAACTGTGTAGTGATCGTGAAAATAGAATTTGCCGGGGTTGAGCTCTTCCGCGCTGGAGACAACGCTCCACATGAAGGCTTCCTTGCCGCCGTCAAATATCCATTTTTTGAAGGCGATCTCGATGGCGGGCAAATTTCCATAAGTGCTCAGCCGTGCCCACAGGAAGTCGGGTTCATCCTCGGGCTGGATTCCCCTGCTCAGGTCGAAAATGACCGCCTCGAAACCATCGCTGTCATAATCATCGGGGCGGTTGATACTCTGCCCGCCGACATCGCTATTAATGTCCAGGTAGGCGATCGTACCGTCTGTGCTGAACTCGGTGGAATAAGGCGGTCGAGTCACCAGCAATAGCTCTGCCCTTCCGTCCGCGTTGCGGTCGATCTCGACTCCGTATGAGCCTGTGAGCGCCTGCGTTTCTGGATTCAACCCAATGAGTGATATTTTGATATAAAAGAAAGTATCGTCGCTCGTGATGGAAAAATCTGCGATATCGATATCTGGCAGGTACTCCATCTCGATCGAAGTGAAGGGACGTTCGAAGACGTTCTTTCGTAAAAAATCACCTGTCTTGATTTTTTTGGTCTGATACGAGAGGGATTCTTCATTGTCGTGGGCAGTAGCCCGGTCGGTTATTCCTTCGGTTGGAATGGACACGTGCTGAATCGTGGAAGTTGGCTGGGGCGGGGTGGTCGGCGTTGATGCCTCGGTCGGCGAAGCGATTTCTACGGTTGCCATAACTTCTTCAGTGGAAGCCGGGCGGGGAATCTCTGTGGCGGGTTCCTGCGTGGCGGTTGTAGAACTTCCACATGCCTGTAGAAGCAAAACGCCTGCCAGCAATATCTGGGGAATAACTCTTTTCATAATACTTTTCCTTTTTCAACCACAGGATGCCCGGTTTTGCATTCAAATCCCATATAAAAAACACATATAGAATGGTAAATCATTATACCCAACGGGTAGAATGGGCAAGCTGCCTGATAATTGCAGAAACATTATCAATATCAATCATGGCTAAAGTGGCATTATCATACTGATGTTTTTCACCGCTGCAGCTGTAAAAGATGGAAAAATCATGACACAACGGAAGTGGGTCTTCTTTCAGATCGGTAACTTGACGCTTTAAAGGTCATGTGCTACTATCTTCCGCTGAGTAAATTAAAGAGGAGAATCTATGAGTAACAAACAACGCGGCTTGCTGGCAGTCTTCGTCATTGTTGTATCCACACTGCTGATCTCTGCCTGCACGCAATCACTTTCCGCTGCCCCTGCGGCAACGCCAACTTTGCTTCCGACCGGTCTTTTTGTTTCGCCATTCCCTTCGGTTGAAAACCCAATGGCCATGATCGAGGAGTTTGCAAAGCAAACCGCAGCAGCACAGACAGTCGCAGCAGGTGGAACTCCCGGTACCTCGGGTACTCCGCAAGCAATTGCCACCACCGAAACAGCAACTCTCCCCGCCGGGACAGTCATCACACCGCAGACCGGAGTCACAGCCACTCCGGGAGTACCCACCACGGCTCCGAGCACACCCACCAACGCCAACGCCGTCCCGACAACCCCTGCAGCCGGCACAACCCCCGTGGTTGCAAATAGCACCCCGGTTCCCGCAGGTGTGCGCCCCGCCACTTATGTGCTCAATGAAGGCGAATGGCCTTACTGCATTGCTCGCCGCTTCGATGTGGACCCCGATGCATTGCTCAGCGCCAGCGGACTTACCAGCCCCGATATCTATTATGAAGGCTTGAAGTTGACCATTCCCCAGACCGGTTCTTTCCCCGGAAAGCGCAACCTGGCCACCCACCCGGTCACCTACACCGTCAAAGCGAATGAATCCATCTACAGCATCGCCTGTGACTTTGGTGATGTCACCCCGGAAGGGATCATCGCAGCCAATGGATTTACTGCCACAACACAATTGACCCCCGGGCAGCAAATCAAGATACCCTAAAACGAAATCAAAAAAGCCCAAGCAAATGCTTGGGCTTTTTTTTATTACAGGAGAATGACATGCCATTTGAATTTATTCGTTCTGAAACCCTCCTCAAAGGACGAGCCTTTCTCATTCGCCGGGACCATCTTAAAACGCCGGACGGGCGCGAAACAAAATTCGATATTATTGAACATGGCGGTTCGGTCATCATTGTGCCTTTGGACAATAATGGAAATCTGCTCTTCGTACGGCAGTATCGTCACGCCGCGGGTATGGACCTGCTCGAGCTGCCTGCCGGAACCTTGGAAGAAGGCGAAGACCCGGCAGTGTGCGCAGCGCGCGAGATCCGTGAAGAGACAGGCTTCGCCGCAGACAAGATCGAGAAGATCGGTGATTTCTACCTTGCGCCCGGCTACTCGACAGAATTCATGCATGTTTACCTGGCAAGAGACTTAAGGCACGATCCGCTCGAAGCAGACGAAGATGAATTTCTCAGCGTGGAATCCGTTCCCTTTGCTGAAGCAATTCAAATGGCCGAAAGAGGCGAGATGCCTGATGCCAAGTCACTGGCAGCGTTGTTATTGGCCAGGTCACATTTGGAGTCGAAGTAACATGTTCATTCTGATCGCGGGCCCATACCGATCGGGAACGAATGATGATCCCGAAAAGATCGCCGAGAAC
>Ga0268298_10001565_pt1 | contig 26711 bp, 21 predicted proteins | sample WWTPWeurt_MetaG_FD_194462 | JGI IMG/M metagenome (GOLD analysis project Ga0268298, IMG submission 194462) | Activated sludge microbial communities from WWTP in Nijmegen, Gelderland, Netherland - WWTP Weurt | ecosystem: Engineered > WWTP > Aerobic digester > Activated sludge | place...
AGCCTTGATTACCAACCCAAATTTAATATTCAAGAAGGGGATGCTTTTCCAATTGAAAAAATGGTACTTCATGATGGAAGTGTATTGAATTTAAAAAAACTGAAATTCAAATGGATTGCCTTGTTTTTTTACCCGCAGGACTTGTCGCCCACCTGCAGTAAACAAGCGTGTAATTTGAAAGAAGCTTATACGCAACTGAAGCGCAAAGGCATATTGATTTTAGGAGTCAGTCCGGATGATGCCCCAAAACATCAGCGGTTTATCGAAAAGTATCAACTGCCTTTTCCTCTGGTGGTCGATGTGGATGCCGAAATGGCAACGCAATTAGGAATCTTCAGTTTAAAAAAATTCATGGGCCGGGTTTACGAAGGCATTCATCGCAGCACCGTGGTCTTGGATTCAGCATTGAAAGTACATCGGATCATTTATCCCGTTGTATCGGGAATTCACCATCAACAAATTCTGGAAGCTTGCAAAGCGTAGGTCCAATCACTTCTTAGGTGGACACCCAAGCATTGTGGACCAGGTGAGATGGGAGTTCGCCCCCATTCTATCAAAACGGATCAATTCAACGTTTCTAATTCGTTGCACATCGCTTTATGGCAATTCCGGGAACAAGATTTTTCAAAGAATATAGCTACTAATGACTTCATGAATGAATGGAATCAATGGACCTTTTGTATTCGAAGTTTCCAGTTTGAGTTATCTTTGATGCCAATAAATCTGAAGCATGAAAAATACATTCCATTGGCCTTTATTTGCGAGCCTCCTGTTGGTGATGACTATGATGCAATGTAAACCCAAAGCAGAGCCTGAACAACCTGCGGCTCAGATGGAGAAAGTTGATACCACCGGTCCGGAATATACCAGTAAATACATTTGTCCAATGTTCTGCAAGGGCAGTGGTTCTGATCAACCCGGAGTTTGTCCGGTATGCGGCATGGACTATGTATTAAACGAAAACCTGGATGAACCGGATGAAGATAGCAACCATCAGCATGCTCCCGGAGACACCTCGCATTCACACTAATTAGCTGATTTACTATTATATATACATATATCTGAAAAATATATAAAAATTTTTATATATATAATTTGTATATATAAACATTTCCTTTATATATTTGCATCGTATATAAGGCTTCCTTATATACCCACCTACCTGAGAAACTCCTGATCACGGAGTGGATTACTATTCCTGTTAATAGTCCTCAAAAGATTTGATCGCATTGCGAAATCCTGAAGCCTTTGCATTGCGTCCAAAAATTTAACTGTAATTGATTTTACCAAAAGGCCTGCAGGCCTTGCGGTGACCATTTAAACCTTAAAGCAATGAGACCGAAAACAGGAACTGGTTTCGGAGTGAGAAAACTACGCCCTTCGGGGTACTCCTCCTCCGCGTATCTGGGATTCATATTCAGTATTATCCTCGGACTAACGACTGTTAGTACTTCAGTCCAGGCGCAGTGTCAGCTGGCTTGCCGCGGAAAAGTTAATATTTCATTAGGCGATTCGTGCAAAGCAAGGGTGTATCCGGAGATGTTACTCACTGGAGGAACCAACAATTGTCCGGGAGCAAGATTCCGGGTGGATGTGCTGGACCATTACATGCAGAAATTGCCAACAAGTCCCTATGTCACCGGTGATTACACAAACAAAGAAATCATCGGGATGGTCTACGACTCGGTCAGTAGAAACTCTTGTTGGAGCAAGCTTTACATTGAGGACAAATTCGGCCCCGTGATTGAATGCAGAATGGACACCATTTATTGCAACGACACGATGGCCATGAGCACTCCTCCATTTCACGACAATTGCGATCCCAATCCTACCATCCAATTTCTTGGGGAAGAGGTAGAGCTCTATAACTGCGATACCCATTTTATTAAAAAGGTTACACGCTATTGGCAGGGTAGAGACAACCTGGGAAATCAGGGTAAAATATGTACCAGCATGTTTTGGTTGAAACGAATTCCCATCGATTCGGTTTGGTATCCTAAAAATTTTACGCAAGCTAACAACTGTTCGTTGGAATGTAATTCTGGATTTTTGACCGATGCAAACGGGAATCCACATCCTTATGTGACCGGCGTTCCCCATGTTGACAGTTTGTCTTTGTGGCCTTCTTATGTATTTTATTGCAATTTATCTACAAGCTATGAAGACGTGGTGGTGGTGGATCTACCTTGCAAGAAGAAAATTCTCAGACTTTGGAAGGTAGTGGAATGGTGGTGCAATACAGCTGTCATCAGGACACATCCACAGACAATTGAAATTGCAGACACCCAGCCACCCACTTTGCATTGTCCTTATGATTTTACGGTTACCACTTCGGGAGGATATCAATGCGAAGCCAATGTGCGCATGCCTGAAATCGAAGTAAAAGACGATTGCCAGGACACCATCACGGTAGACATTGCCTTTCCTGGTGGCCTACTTTCCAATTCGAATGGAGGGGTTATCTCTTTAAAACCGGGTCTGAATGACGTGGTATACATTGCAAAAGATCATTGTTACAATACCGATACATGCCATGTGCTGATCGAGGTTTTTGATAAAACGCCACCTGTTACGATTTGTCAGCAAAATACCGTGGTCACCTTGACGCGAGATGATCTGGTTCACATACCCGCCAGCGTTTTTGATGATGGTTCATACGACGATTGCCATCTCGATAGCTTTCTGGTACGAAGAATGGATTATGGAGAACCTTGCAATTTCAGGGATTCCGTTTTCAGGCCGGAGGTAACTTTCTGTTGTGCCGATGCGGGACATGAAGTCATGGTCATTTTCAGGGCTGTTGACAAACATGGAAATTTCAACGATTGCATGGTTCGGGTAGAAGTTCAAGATAAAACCCCGCCCGTGATCAATTGTCCGCACGATTACCGGATCGCTTGCTCTAAGCACAACGATACCATTGATTTGCAACATCGTTTTGGCGTAGCCGATTATTATGACAATTGTGTTGTGCACATGCATGAATACGTGGACTCATTTTTGAATCAATGTGGTCTTGGGTACATCGAACGCGTGTTTGTGGTCAGGGATAACATGAATCGATACGATTCTTGCCGTCAACGCATCGATATTTATGATGAAGATCCTTTTGATGAGCACGATATCATTTGGCCGCTGGATTACGCAATGGACGGTTGTGGCGCAGAAACGGATCCAGCAAACTTTGAACCAGAGTATGGTTATCCGCGATTTGCTGACAATGAATGTTCGTTGATTGGTGTAAGTTATGAAGACCATCAGTTCAACTATGTACAAGATACTGCTTTGTGTTTCAAAATACTGCGGAAGTGGAAGGTCATCGATTGGTGTCAGTGCTATTACGATACGCAAATCGGACAAACCGTTTGTCCTAGCTGGCATTGGGAACAAGTTATCAAAGTACATAATAAGCTCGCTCCGAAAATACAAGATGACTGTGAACCAGTTCACCTTTGCATCACCGACCAAAATTGCTTGAAAGAATTGGTGGATTTGCAACACGAGGCAACGGACGATTGCACGCCCGATGATTTGTTGCGCGCTTCTTTCAAATTGGATTTGCACAATGATGGGTTGTTTGATAGCATCCATCTTTCACTGGGACATCAACAACGATTTTATGGTGAGCTGCCGATTGGACATCACCGCTTCTTATGGATATGGGAAGATCAATGTGGAAATCAGGAAGTGTGTACCCAATTTGTTGACATCGTGAATTGTAAAGCACCCACGGCATATTGTCTGAGTGGAATCAATGTAAACATCATGGCCGTAGATACCAATCAGGATGGCAAGTTGGAGAAATTCATTGATATCTGGGCAAGCGACGTTGACAAAGGCAGTTATCAATTTTGTGGAAATCCTGTGACCTTGTCTTTTAGCAGGGATAGCTCGCACCGCTATTTGCGATATACCTGCGATAGTCTTGGAATGCATCGCGTAGCACTCTGGGTTACCGATCGAATTACTGGAAATCAAGACCATTGTTTTTCAACCATCACCATTCAGGATAATAACAACATCTGCAACACTGGAAATTTTACAGCAGACGTTGGAGGAGCAGTGTATACTCCTTTTGATCAGTTGGTGCCGAACATCCGCATGAAACTTGAATCGCCTGGAGGTACTGTGGTGAAAGACTTTAATGGTGGTAAATTTATTTTTGAAAATCTTGCTTTAGGTGACTGGTACAAAGTGTCTCCTTTAATGGATTTGAACTACATTGAGGGAGTCACCACGCTGGACATTGTGAAGATACAAAGACATATTCTTGGAATAGAGCCCTTCGATTCGCCTTGGCAATATCTGTCAGCGGATGCTACTGGTGATAAAAAAGTTACTTCAGCAGACATTGCCGCCATTCGGAAACTGGTCTTAGGTATTGACTCCAAATACAAATCCAATTTCAGTTGGAAAGTTATCGATGCGAATTATAAATTTCCTGTTGCTGACGACCCGTGGTATGAACATTTCGCAGAAGATTACAGCGTTTCCGGATTGGCCGGTGACATGATGTACATGGATTTTAGAGGTGTGAAAGTTGGCGATGTCAGTCAGACCACATGGAGCGGTTTGCACAATATTGAAAGTCGGTCCGATCATAACCTCTCGTATCGCTTGGTCAACGAACCTGCCGATCATCGAGTTGCAGTGGTGGCTGCCCACGAATTGTTTTTATCAGGATTTCAAACCACGATTCAATTTGATGCGAGGAACCATAATCTGCAAGGAATCGATCACGGATTGTTAAACGTTCGTCAGGAAAATATTGGTTGGAAATTTGCAAACAATGGTTATTTGTTGGTTTCGTGGAACAGTGAGTCCTCCATTCATGTAAAAGAAGGCGATGTACTGTTTTATTTGCAATTTGATCAACCATTGCAATCCGCAGAACTGCACAGCATTGACCTCAATTCGGATATATTATTGTCCGAAGCTTACGGCGAATCGTCTGAAATCATGCAGTGGAAAAAAGTTGGAGAAACGGAGCATACGTCCAAAGGCTTTGATTGTGGTGAGCCGGTTCCAAATCCATTTGCCGCAGAGACGCGCATCCAATTTTATTTGCCAACCCCGAACGATGTTCAATACAGCATCACGGATCTCAATGGAAATTTGATACATCGTCATAAAGAACAGTATCCTCAGGGGCAGCACCTGCTTCGCTTGAACAAAGAGTTGTTGGGTGGCCCGGGAGTGTACTTTTTGAAACTGGAAGCTGGAGAATACACTAAAAGTTTGAAACTTGTGATGATTGGAAATTAGGCTTCAGGTTTAAATATCATATTACAGTGCCCCTGCCGTTGATCGCGGCGGGGGTTTTTTGTTTTGCGATAATTTGCCTGCATCCTTTGAAAATTGCCGTTGATTACCCCATCCAACAAATCGTTGAATCAAACAACAACCTATTTCGATAAATTATCGATTACTTTCTTCTTTTTTCTTGTTTAGAGTGTGCGTAATCTACTACTTTTGATGTCTAAATGCAATTTGAATGAGCTACCAAATCAATGGGAAACTGGTGAAAAAAATGGAAATTGAGAGCAAGACTCCAAGTTTTCAAACCCGAGAATTCGTAATCATGACTCAGGAACAATATCCTCAGTACATTAAGTTTCAACTGGTCCAGGATCGTTGCAGTGTGATTGACAAGTTCAATGAAAACGATGAACTCGTGGTGCATTTCGATTTGCGTGGACGTGAGTGGCAAGGAAAATATTTTACCAACCTGCAAGCTTGGAAAGTGGAACCTGCTACGGGGCAACAGGGCGTTGCCGGGCAAGACCTCATTGGCGACCGGGAAGCTCTAGACCCGTTTTCACAATCAGAAAACAATTACGACGATTTACCTTTTTGATGCTTAGAATCTTTTGCGTTTGGCTGTTTCTTTTCAATGCCCTCCAAGGACAAACCATTCAATATTTCCAAACGGCCAGTCCAGGGGATGCGCGGTCTTGGGTTTTCCTGAATACAGATGAATCTTTCCTTGGAACAATGAATGCCCGATGGCCCTTTGAGCGTCGTTTGGATGAATGGGATCTGCGCATTGGAGAATTGTCGGGCAATATCAAGTTACGGTGGACCAATCGACCAGACGAATGGGAAGTTCGATTGAACAATGAATTTTTAACTGCTCAGCCCATCTGGAATAAACAGTATGATGCCTGGAGATTGCAGTACAAAGACAAAACGTACGAATTTTCATTGGACAATGATCCTGAAGGTTACCTTTGGCGATTGCAATTGGGCGACAAGGATTTGTTGTTGATTTACAATACCTTTTTATACGAGTATCTTGATTGGACCATCGATTATGCTACCGACGTGGAGGATCCGGTGGTGATCGCTTCCGTATGTTTTCTTGCATCCTATTATGGCCATGATCAAAAACCATGACTCTTTTGTAGCTCACAGTCCAAAAATGTTCTTCTCAACATTATAAGATGTGATGAGCTTGCACGGAAGAGCATTTTGGTTGGGCCTGACGATTTCATGCATTTCGTTCATTCACATCAATTCACAAACAATGTTATCAGGAACTTACGCATTGCAAGGCGTACATGACATGGCCGCAGCTTTTCGATTTCAACCCGATGGAAGCTTTCAATTTCGATATGCTTATGGAGCATCCGACCGATATGCTGAAGGCAAATACGAAATTTCTGGAGACACCATTCATTTGAAAAGCAATAAAAATGCGGGAGAGGATTTCACAATCACCGCACAAGACAATGAGGGAACACCGTACGAACTGAAATTCAATCATCCCAACCAGTATATACGATCATATGCTGCAGCCATTGGTTTCGTCGGAGATACCCCGATTGAGGTCCAAGCCAATGCAGAAGGGATCATCCGATTTGACGAACCAAATCTGGATAAAATCTATGTGCATCATGTACTGTATCCGGATGTACCTACCCTGATCAAAGATGAATCCAACAACAACCGCCGGTTTTCATTGGAACTCAAACCATCCCTTGAACAAGTGAGCTTCAAGGGCATTGACTTTTTTTTGAAGGAAGATTACATCATGTGTCATCCGAATTACTTTTTACCTTTTCGCGAAGTTAAGTTTTATAAGGAGGGGGAATAGGGGAGGAGGCGTGTAGGCTAATAGGCTTGTAGGCATGTAGGCGTGTAGGCTTGTAGGCTAATAGGCATGTAGGCTAATAGGCATGTAGGCTTGTAGGCATGTAGGCGTGTAGGCTTGTAGGCATGTAGGCTAATAGGCATGTAGGCTTGTAGGCTAATAGGCATGTAGGCGTGTAGGCGTGTAGGCATGTAGGCTAATAGGCATGTAGGCTTGTAGGCATGTAGGCTTGGCGGAATTTGGGAGCACACCAGTTATAGGGTCCATGAGGTCATTCAATCATTGAATTCGGGGATAGAATAAATGGGGAACGACAATTTGGACTTCAATTGATTAAAATGTTTGTGTGCTGTGTATTATTGTTTTTAATCAATTCAATATTACACTATGAGGGATTACACAAAAATCAAAGCATTTATGTTGGTAGATGAGCTTGTAATTTTTGTATATCAGGTCACAAAAAAATTTCCTGTCGAAGAAAAGTTCGGGCTTGTTCAACAAATCAGGCGGGCAATCATTTCAGTTTCATCGAATATAGTGGAAGGATGCTTTCGACAAAGCAAAAAAGAGTTTATTAGATTTTTGGAAATAGCCTATGCTTCCCTTAAAGAAGCACATTATCAACTAAATATTTCAATGCGCTTGGGTTATTTGGATTCAAAAACGTATGAACTAATTGATAAAAAAATGACAGAGGCTGAAAAGGTTTTGGTTTCCTATTTCAAATTCCAAAAAAATGATTTGAAATAATATACCCCAGCCTCCCAGCCTAATAAGCTTTCGCAAACAACACCCGTCTCTTAGATGGTTTTCCCGAATAAATGCATGTGCCCTCTTCTTCCTTGGCATCAAGAGGAATGCAACGAATGGTGGCTTTGGTGAGTTCTTTGATTTTCTCTTCCGTTTCGGCAGTTCCATCCCAATGAGCATATAAGAAACCGGGACGCTCCTCCAGCGATTTTGTAAAATCTTCCCAACGATCGACCGAACGACTGTTAGCTTCTCGAAAATCAAGTGCTCGTTGGTAGAGACTTTTTTGAATGGTATCTAGCAATTCCACCGTATAATCTGCTGCAGCTTCGATTGGAATTTGGATTTTTTCTTTGGTGTCACGGCGGGCAATTTCCACAAGCCCTTGCTCAAGGTCGCGGGCTCCAATTCCAAGTCTTACCGGTACGCCTTTCAATTCGTGTTCAGCAAACTTGAAGCCAGGACGATTTTTTTCATCCTGGTCATAGAAACAGCGAATGCCTTTCGCGCGTAAAGCAGCCATCAACCGATTTGCCGCCTCCGATAATTCTGCGGTTGGTTTGGGAATGGGAACGATTACTACCTGTGTAGGTGCAATACGGGGAGGGATTATGAGTCCGTCATCATCGCTGTGTGCCATGACCAAGGCTCCAATCAGTCGTGTACTAACCCCCCATGAAGTTGCCCACACATATTCTTCTTTGTTTTGGTCGGTTAAGTATTTTACCTCAAAAGCCTTGGCAAAATTTTGACCAAGAAAATGCGATGTTCCGGCTTGCAATGCTTTTCCATCTTGCATCATGGCTTCGATGGTATATGTTTCTTCAGCACCAGCGAATCGTTCCGTGGGGGTCTTATACCCTTTGACAACAGGGATCGCCATATAATCTTCTGCTAAGCGGGCGTACACTTCGTGCATTTGTTCAGCTTCACGGATGGCTTCGGCCGAGCTGGCGTGTGCAGTGTGCCCTTCTTGCCATAGGAATTCTGTGGTTCTTAAAAACGGACGGGTCCTCATTTCCCAGCGCACGACGTTGGCCCATTGATTGATGAGAATGGGAAGATCGCGGTAAGATTGAATCCAATCCCGGTAAGTGTTCCAAATGACGGCCTCTGAAGTGGGTCGAACCACCAACTCCTCTTCCAATTTTGCGTCGGGATCCACCATGAGTTTACCTTTGTTCAAAGGATCATTTTTCAAGCGATAATGCGTAACCACCGCACATTCTTTTGCAAATCCTTCGGCATTTTTTTCTTCTGCTTCAAATAGGCTTTTGGGTACAAACAAAGGGAAATAGGCATTGACGTGACCGGTATCTTTAAACATTTGATCGAGCACATTGCGCATGTTTTCCCACAAGGCATATCCAAGGGGTTTAATTACCATGCATCCCCTAACGGCGCTTTGATCGGCCAGGCCCGCCCGATAAACAATGTCATTGTACCATTGGGAATAGTCTTCTGTACGAGGAGTGATCACTTTTGCCATGAGTCTATCTTAAACGTTTTGAATAAAGATCTGTCTAATTCTAGTGAAAACCAGGCTGTTAATGAAGTTTAACGCATCGCTTGCAAAAATTAAATGGATTTTAACGAAGCTGGGGTGCAAAAGTAATAATTTGCATGAGCTAACCAAGTTATGGGTATGTACAATAAAGTGAAATAGACTATGAAAAACCTATCAAATCATTTCTTTTTGGCCATTTTTCTTGCATTGGTTTCCCAAAGCATTCAAGCCCAGTTTGATGATATTTATTACGATCCGGACAAGGATGTTGTGCCGGTAAATGATTCATATCGGCAAGCTCCGCCTACCGATGCTCCTATAAATGGAATTGACGAGCACGAACCTGCCTACGGCGAAGGTGGTTATGACGATGAAACAGGCGAATGGGAAAATCAAGACTATTATTATACCTCGCGGATCAAGCGATTTTATCGGCCGGTTTATGGCTTTGATTTTTACGATCCGTTTTATACCGACTATTACTTCTACGATCCATACGAATACAATCCATGGTTTTACGATCGGGATATTTATTCCACTTCCTGGCGATTTTACGTGCGCACTGGACCTGCTTATTGGTCTTGGAACCGATGGTCCCGACCTTATTGGTCATATTGGGATTGGTGCAATGGGTGGAATTCATGGCCTTACAGCAGTTGGTCTTATTATGGTTATGCTCCATACAACCATCATTGGGGATATGGGCATCACCACAACCACTACAACCATGGATGGAATGACCAGCCACGCAATAACGTCCATTATGGTAGTAGGCACTTTGGACTTACCAACACCTCAAAACGAGGTCCGGTAAGATTGACAGATCCTTCTCCAAAAGTGATTACCGAAGCCAATGGAGTGAATTCTGATAACGGTCGAACAAGCCTGAATCCAAGAAGAACCGTTCGGTCTTCTGATCCGGTAGACAACTATCATCCAGGTAAAACGGAAACGCGTCCAAGATCCATGCATCCAGATCGTAATTCTGGGTTACCAGGTGTGGGTGTTCCTGAAAAATCACCTTCTTCCGATAGATCACCTCGATACCGCCAGGAAGATAACCGCTCCAGTGATCCATTTACTGAAGGAGGAAATTCCAGTAAGGGCTCTTCCGGATGGGATAGAATTAGACCTCACCGTAGCGAAAGAAATTCGGAAAATATGGATCGCCGATATCCTGAACGTGAAAAAAGATACCCCGATGGGAACAAGTCTCAGGATTTTCGCCGGAATGAAACGGAAAGAAAATCTTCTTCGAACAGCGATGGATTTAGGTTTAAGGAATTGTTCAAGTCAGATGGGTCATCCAAATCTAACTCATCAGATAAGTCTTCCAAATCTGATCATAGAGACTCCGGAAGAAAATCGCCTCGATAGGTTTTATGGATGATGCCTCTTGAGCTCCTCACTGAATCATTCTGAAAAAGAACTATCAACTCAAACTAACGACTGTAAGCTGCGTATGAAAAGAATGGTATTTTTCTGTATGGTCATTTCATGCATTTTGGCAGAAAAGGCTATGGCGCAATCGGCTTCCGAAGCCTTGCGTTACACGATGACAAGACCCTATGCGACCGCGCGAGCAAGTGCTTGTGGAGAGGGTATCACGGCATTGGGTGCTGACTTTACTGCAAGCACCATCAATCCTGCCGGGATCGGCTTGTTCAGGAAATCCGACGCATACATAAGTTTCAAAACACAATATGACCAGGTGTATTCCACCTTGCAGTATGATCGCCAAGCTAACAACGAATACGAAGAAAATACGGGCAAATTTTCGCTCAACGGAGCGGGCCTAATAGGAGTGACCAGTCCTTATTCGTCTCCCGATTGGAGAAATGTAAATTTTGCAATCAATATTACGCGAACGGCCGATTTTAGAAGAGACTTCTATTTCAAGGGCCGTAGCAAAGGCTCCATCACCGACCGGTTTTTGGAGCTTTCTTTGGATCCTGCTCAGACGGGCTTAATTGGTTTGCATCCAGACGACCTGGATCCTTTTGAAGCAGGCTTGGCTTATGAAACCGGAGCGGTGTTTGATTCGGGTATTGATTCACTCCATTATATTTACCAAACTGATTTTCTGCATCATCCGGAATATGCACCACTGAAGGAACAAACGGTCAAACAATATGGCGGCATACACGAATTTTCGTTTGGTGTAGGAGGGAACTACCGCGAATGGTTGGCACTCGGTTTGAGTCTTCACATCCCGTTTGGTTACTTTGAAAGCAAATCTTCTTACCGAGAAATTGAATCGGTTCGGGACGAGTATGCACCTTTTCGAAACCTTCAATTTGACAGCAAGTTGAAAACAAAAATCTCAGGTGTTGGGGCAAAATTTGGGATCATCTTCAAGCCATTCCAATTCTTACGTGTTGGAGCGGTCATAAATTCGCCATTTTTATACGAATTGAAAGATGAATACAGCACTTCCATGCATTACAGTTTTTTCAATGGACGCCGCGACACCGCTTTTGCTGCAAGCTCTCCTGACGGAGAATTTGAATACCAATTCATCGCGCCAGTGCGTGGCACGCTCTCTGTTGCGCTGTTGGGGCCAATAGGATTTATTTCAGCGGATCTTGATTGGGTTAACCCACAAAACGCACACTTCAATCTGACCGAAAACAGCGATGATCCGGCGGATGCAAATTTTGAGCAGCAATTGAATGAGGACATTGAAAAACAGTATCAGCAAGTGTTGCAATACCGGATTGGAGGCGAACTGGCCTTGAGCAAGTTGCGGTTGCGTGCAGGTTACCAGTACCTTGCGCAGCCTTTCAGTAACTCAGAAGACTTCAATACCTCTTACAGTTTTGGTTTGGGATATCGCGGAGATCATCATTACATAGATTTGGCCTTTACCAGCAGCAAGGGCCAGGAAGGTTATGCACCTTACTTAACAGGGAATTCCGATTTTAACGGAGATGGAACAACAGATGCAGTCACTCCTTTGGTATTGCAAGACCTCAATCGAGGGGAAGTTGTTTTGACATTGGGTGTGAAGTTTTAATTGGTCTGGAATTCGTCTAGCTGTGGTGTGGGCTCATTGAGCAATGTTCATATGGAATGTTGGGCTTGCTGTCTTTCAATTTTTCCAGTCTTCCACCATTATGAGATCAGCAAAATAGTACTTATCTATGTACTTCAATAGTACAGATGATTGCGGTTCTTTCCCCCTCAAAAGATTTAGATTTTAGTACATCCCATCTTTCAATACCTTCCACTCAGCCCCGGTTATTGCAACAATCGTTGGAACTCGTAGATGTTATGAAAAAAAAATCGCCTGTGCAGCTTAAGAAATTGATGGGCATCAGTGATAAACTTGCTGCAGAAAATTCGGCAAGGTATCTTCAGTTCCAAGTGAACAACCAAGAACCTTTGGCTCGTCCCGCTATTTTTAGTTTTTCAGGGGATGTTTACAGAGGTTTGCAAGCCAATACCTTGGATTATCATGCACTCGATTATTGCAATCGTCATGTTAGGATTCTTTCCGGATTGTATGGACTTTTGAGACCATTTGACCGAATGCAAGCTTATAGGCTCGAAATGGGCACTGTTATTAAAATAGGTAAGGCCAAAAATCTTTACGCTTTTTGGCATCCCCACCTTTCGAAATTATTGAAAGATGATTTGGACCTGATTCATGCAAAGTGTTTAATCAATTTAGCATCGCAGGAATACTTTGAAGCAATTGATCCAGAGCTCATTGGAGTGCCGATCATCAACATCCATTTTCGGGAAAAGAAAAATGAAAAATGGGCTTTTCTAAGTTTTAATGCAAAAAAGGCAAGGGGATTGATGGTGCGGTTTATGGCTGACAACGCTTGTACAGAACCCCAGCAATTGCAATCTTTTGATTTGGAAAATTATGTTTTCAATGCTGAACTTTCTACTGCATTGGATTGGTTTTTTACACGATGAAATAAAACTCGGAAAGTGAGATCGATAATACTCTTTGCAATTTGCTTCGTCTGGTTATGGTTTGCGGGAAATTCCTGGACAATTGGCGAGACCAGCATACCGCCCTTGGGAAAATTTTTAAGTCCATCGGAAGGATTTTGGTGGAATGCTCTTTCGGTGGACGATCCTTTGCAGGATGAATTGAAGTTTGATGGGGTCGAAGGAGAAGTTGTGTTGGATGAGCGAAAAGTGCCGCATATTTTTTGTTCATCGGATCACGATGCGTATTTTATTCAAGGATACATGCATGCCATGCATCGGTTGTGGCAGATGGATTTTTCCGCATTGGCCGCTGAAGGAAGGATCAGCGAAATCATTGGACCAAAGGCCATTGAATTTGACCGGAACAAAAGAAGAAAAGGACTTTTTCTTGCAGCACGCATGAATGTTGAACATTGGCAAAAAGACAGTTTCCTCCTATCCAGGATACAGGCCTATGTAAATGGCGTAAATGCATACATTCATTCCATATCTCCCAAGCAATGGCCTGTTGAATATAAATTATTGAATCATCGGCCTGAACCTTGGTCACTTTACCGCACGGCATTGTTTCATAAAAGCATGGCTGAAATATTGTGCGGCCGAGACAAGGATATCGAGATGACACATTCCAAAATATTTTTCAAGCATGATTTTAATTTTCTATTTCCAGAAGTGGATTCTTTGACCGATCCAGTCATTCCCAAAGGTACACCTTGGCCAAGAGCGGAATTTTCTAAAGAAGAAGTCCTTCAGGATACCTTGGGAATCGGTTTTTTTCCGTTTACCATGGAAACGGGAGTTTCAGGGCTTGGTAGCAACAATTGGGCAGTCCATCCATCGAAAACGAAAAATGGACATGCCATTTTGTGCAATGATCCGCACCTGAGTTTGACCTTGCCCTCCATTTGGTATGAACAACAAATCAATACACCAGAATATTCCGTATACGGAGTCGGATTTCCTGGAGTACCCGGCATTGTGATTGGTTTCAATGAGCAGATTGCATGGGGCGTTACAAATGCTGGATGGGATGTGTTGGATTGGTATAAAATTGAATGGCAGGATGCCACCATGAAGAAATACAAGTTGGATGGTCAGTGGGTTGATACGAACGTTCGTTTGGATACCATCCTGGTCAGAGGACGGCAAGCGGTTGTGGATAGCGTGCGCATGACACATTGGGGTCCTGTGGTGTATACCGATACCGCTCACCGAAAATTTGGATTGGCCATGCATTGGATATTGCACGATGCGTATGAGCAACAGGAATTCAGGGCATTTCTGAGTTTGAATCGAGCAAAAAATTATGAGGATTACCGATACGCTTGTACCCAGTTTCCATATCCTGCTCAAAATTTTGCATATGCTTCCAGGACAGGGGATATTGCATTGACAGTTTCTGGAAACATGCCATTGAAAAAAAATCAGGAGGGCCGCTTTGTAAGAGACGGATCGGATCGCAATAATGGGTGGCATGGTTGGTTGGATCCCATGTTGAATCCTGCTCACAAGAATCCTGCAAGAGGTTTTGTTTCTTCTGCCAACCAGCGATCAACCGATGTGGACTTTCCAGTATATTTCAACGATGGTGACTTTAGATCATATAGAGGAGCCATGGTCAATACTTTTTTGTCAAAACAAAAAGAATGGGATGTTGATGCAATGAAAAACTTGCAGTACAACAGTTTTAGCTTAAAGGCTGCTACATGCCTTCCTTTTTTAATGAGTTCTATTGACTCCATCAAACGTGCAACTTCCGGGAAATTGGTTTGGGAAACGCTATCCCAATGGAATCACCATTACGATTCGGCAAGTGTGGCTCCGGTATATTTTGAATTGTGGTTTGACCAATTTTATCGCATGGTATGGGATGAATTGAAAACCAACGGTAGCATAACATACGCGTTACCCAACGAATGGTCCACCATGGAATTGGCTGATAGCATTCCGGATCACATCTATTTTGATTTCCAGGCAACAAACGTGAAGGAAACTTCACGACAAATTGCGGCGATGGCGTTCGATAGCGTGTTGCAATACATTGAAAAACATGCTGATCTTAAGGATTGGGCACATTATAAAAATGCTGAGATCGTTCACTTGACCCGCATTCCGGCTTTTGGTCGTTACGGCATTCGAACTTCGGGAAATGAAGACATCATCAACGCTCATGCAAAAACATTTGGACCATCCTGGCGCATGATCGTAGAATTGGGTAAAGATTCTATCGTTGCATACGGCATTTACCCGGGAGGACAAAGCGGTGCTCCAGGAAGTTCTTATTACGATCATATGGTAGAACCATGGAGCAAAGGCCAATACAACCGCTTGCATTTTTGGACTTCACCGCCGTCTTCCGTCCCATTCATGCAAAAAATATTTTTTAAACCATGAGCACTACAACTAAATTTTTGTCAGGCGCTGTGTTAAGCGCATTGTTGGGATTGGTTATTCCCTATTGGTTCATGCCATTCATCAGTGGTTTGTGTTTGGGAGTTTTCTTCAATGGGACATTGGGCCGTAAATTGATTCTGACATTTGCTGTGCATTGGTTGATCTGTACGGTTTTTTGTTGGTTCATCCATGCACAGGGAGGTTCCGATCTGATTCAACGCATTGCAGGTGTCTTTGGATCTCAATATCCATGGTTGATCATTTTCATCTCCTCTGTATTTTATGGATTCACCGCAAGTAGCGGAACCATCATAGGCCATGTAAGTGTACAATGGTTTACTAAAAAATAGTATGGATGCTTTTATTGAAAATACCCAACGGAATTAATAGATATATGCTGTTAAGATGATTCGAGCAAGCCATTGCGATAAGCAAGGAAAGATCTTGTTCTTCCTGCAAATAAAATAGTGCATGCTGGGATTTTGAATATAAATGCAACAAGTTGCTAAAATTTTAAATAAAGCTAATGAATGTGTTGAAAGCTTTGCTTCATTAATGTCTCATCGTTGATCAACATGTAGACAATGTACATCCCGTAGGGAAGATCTTTTATTGAAATATCCAAGGGAAAATTGGGATGTTGTTTAAACTGTTGTATGTGTATTATTTTTCCATCGAGTTGCTGAATCCAAACAGTGCATTGCCGAACATCTTCATTGGGCAAAATGTTTAAACTGACTAATGAACGATCTGGACGCGGAGTCACTTCAAACCGATAAATTTTTTTGTTGTTCCGGAAGATCTTTACCGAGTTGGCAGTTTTCTTCACGTAACGCACAGAGAGTACATAAGGATTTGCTTTGGTTACATGGGCACTGTCGCTTTGCCAGGGATTGCGATCCACTTTGGGATTGAAGATGCCTCCAAATACATAACCTATTAAGGAGGTATCGCTATTCAATTGGTCCAAAGAAATAATTTCAGGATGAAGCATTGACACCGAACTACTTGGAATAAATTCTGCGTTGCTGCCAAAAAAACCCGGCATTTCATCCTCCAATAAATATTCATGAAACTTTCCTGTTTCATCACGGGTTACGCAACTGATGGATTTTACAAAAGGGACGTATGCATCAAATACAGGTTGACCCGTTGAGTCGCGAAAATTTTCGGCCATTCCTCCAAAAAATAATTGATGGTAAACATTGGTTGCATCTTCATACAATCCGATACGTGAACAATTGTATGCGCAATATTTTTGATCGAAATCAAAAATTTCCTCGACCTGTTGGTCATTGATCAAGGAAGTATTCAAAAAGGGTTTGTTCAAATTGTATTGAAATACGCCGGCATAAACCATTAACTTCAATTTGCGATCCTCATCTAATATTGTACTGAGATTAAAGTCCCTCCGATGAAAGTTGTAATCATCTTTCTTTGTAAACAACAAACGATGATAAAATGTATCAGCCTGCTCATGCCACTGTATTTGATAATAAGCGTCGGTATAGACTTGCTTGGTCAGCGAGGAATTGCTTGAGTATTTTCCTTCAAAATAATTTCCGCCCACGAGGAAAATGGTGGAATCTTCGACTTTCATCTGAGCTCCTGCGACGGCAAATAAACTGTCTTTTATCCAACGCATACTAAGTAACGGCGACTGCTTTTGTTTGAGGGCCTGTATGCATTTTTCCAAATCAATTTTTACCAAGTAGGGATAGGTTACAAAATTCCCAGATGGAAGTTGTCCATATCCTCCGAGGATGAATAAATTGTTGCCTGATTGTGCAAAGGCAGTGTTGGCAGCACTTAGAAATCCGGCTTGTTCATCATCAAGGAAAGAAACATCGAATGTGGTAACATTCATCGAGTGGGTATTCCAGAGGTAGAAACGTTTATTGGCGTGTGCTCTTTCAAATCCATTTTCTTTGCCGTGAATGCCATCTTCTCGGCCACCGATGAATAATACTTCATCTCCAGACACACCAAAGGCAAACGAATGAATGGATGGCCAGTTTGGGATGCGGAAAGTATCCACCAGGAATCGACCTTTGGGTTGCGCCAATAGATTGGCAAGCATCACGGTGAAGATCAGCAATGCAGTATAAAATTTTCTGCAGTTCCATGAAATTACCATTTTTCTTTGGGCAGTTTGGTCACTCCGAAAAAACGTCGTATTGAATATTTGCCCGTTCCGTATACCAGCACATGAATCATTCCTCCAATGAAAGCGATGTTTTTCATAAAATGAACAGCTTGCACGTTTCTAATTTCGGGAGGATCATTCCAAAATGGAAAAACGATGAATGTAACGGGGACCCAATAGAGCAACAGAAGCGTTACGGCAAATCCGGGACGGTAACCGATCAATAAAAACAAACCACCTATGAACAATGCAACCGCTGTAAAGTAGATCAAGAATTCAGGATACCAACTTAGTCCGTATGCAAGTAGGGTAGCCTTTGTGCGTCCAATGAATTGGATTGTTGTAAACGATTCATACAGTGAAATGGCGGCAATCATTGTGCGGGCCAACAGATCAAAACTATCTTTCACTGTATGCTGATAATTTTACTTGGAAAGGATCGATTAAGCATTGAAGGATTGTCCGCATCCGCAGGTATCCTTCGCGTTGGGATTGATGAATGAAAATCCACGGTTATTCAGTCCTTCAACCCAGTCGATTTCCATGCCTACCAGGTAAAGTGAATGGGCTTTTTCCATGTAAACGGCGATGTCTCCGATTTGGAAAATGAGATCGTTTTCTTTGGGGAGATCGAATCCCAACTGGTAGCTGAAACCCGAGCAACCGCCTCCCTTGACTCCTACTCTAAGTCCATGACTATCAGGTATTTGTTGTTCAACTTTGATGCGATGCAAGGCTTTTATTGCAGGCTCGGTTAATCGTATCGGAGTATCTTGGATCGTTTCAGTAGACATGGATTTTTTAGATTAGAACACAAAGTTAGACTTTTTGTTCGGCTATTCTGGTAGGCGTTCCTATGGCTGAATGATTAAATTTGTGATTTAAATGGAATAAACTATGGAGTTCCTGGCAGAATTACTGAAATATACCCTCCCCTCAGTGGTGGTGTTTTTAACGGCGTACCTGTTGATTCGGCAATATGTGGAGCAGGAACAACGCAAATACCTGGCACGTCAAAATAAGGAAATGCTTCAACACAGTTTACCATTGAAATTACAAGCTTACGAACGATTGGCTTTGTTTCTGGAAAGAATACGGATTTCCTCCCTGCTCATGCGTTTCGTGACCCCTGAGAGCGACGCAGTCTCCACCTGTAAATTATTGATGTTGGGTGTCCAACAAGAATTTGAGCACAACATGGTTCAACAGATTTATGTCAGCGATAAATTATGGGAAATTGTATTGCTGGCCAAGAACGAAACCTTGCATGCAATCGATGTAGCCTTGCAAGAATTTGAAGGTAAGGAAGTGGGAGCATTGAGGAATCACCTCAATTCCCGGGTGCAAGCAGATACTTCGCGCATCATCGATGCTGCACTGGAAGGGATCCGAAAAGAACTCAAATTGGTTTTGTAAAGAATGTGGCCAATTGGCTGAGGCATTTTGCCAAACCATTTAATGATTTTCAGCGTCCTTGAATGGTCTTCCAAAATGTGCAATAATTCCTTGCGACGATCCAGATGCTTTGCAAGCTTTCAATAGCTATCACAGCATCAATGATTACAACTGCCCACAGGAATAGTATGGTGCTGAGAGCCAACAACGTTTACATCTCAGCTTCCGGGTCGTCCTGGTAAATTCCATGGATGTTTCCATCCGGATCTTTGAAATAAGCCAACCAGCCCACTCCTGGAATGGCCATTTTGGGTACCACCATGGTTCCTCCAGCGGCTACGATTTTAAGTGAATGTGCTTCAACATCTTCCACATGCAATGTATTGACAATAGGTTGATTTGGGTCGCGCTTGCGCATCAAGCCGCCATCAATTCCAGGTGTGCCGGGATCTCCGGTATAAGTCATCCAATATTCTTCCGTTCCAAATTGGGTGAATTTCCATCCAAATACTTCTGAAAAAAATTTCATTACCACCTCTGGGTGGTCGCAAGGAATTTCAAAGTGAACTACGCGATGATTGCTCATGATGATTGTTTTGTATGTGAATTTAAAATTTTACAAAGGGTTTTACAATGATTTTTTCTTGAACCATTGCTTTGATGATGTAACTTCCCTTAGGGATTGTTGAAAGATCAATGTTTTGCGATGCATTCGTCGACCCAAGCATTAGAATCATTCGTCCATGCAAATCTACGATATGGATTATTTTTCTCATTTCCTGAAGCGGAGCGTTCCATTGGAGGAACAATCGATCACTCGTTGGATTTGGAAAAATTTGCAAAGCTGTATTCATTGCGTTGTTTGCAGTGCTGGTCAAACAGTCGTTCCACCGGGGATCTTGCGGCAAGAGGCATTGTCCACAGCTATCGATTCTGTGCTCGCCATAGGCTTGGCCTTTGCAATCGCATACTTCCTTAAAGCGCGTGGGCAAAATGTTGCTTCCTATGACTTCCACCTCACCAAGCGATGCACAATTCCAATGATAAATACCTCCGCTGACATCAATGAATTCTATACGCATGGATTGCATTGGGATCTTGGCGTCCAAAAGGATGCCCGTTCCTTTATTGCTCAACGGAGTAGTTACGTCAAAGTCGTAAATTGGTTGGGTGAATTGAGGATCTGAATAAACCAGCACCCGACAATGATTAACCCGCAGTCGATTGGTATCTGGTATGTTGTGCAATACAATTTCTCTTGCATAAATCGGAACCGTCCATTGATAATTCAACCACTGTCCGTTAGGCGATTGACCTTCCGGTGTGAACCAATGTTTTTCAGCCGTGTAATTCTTTTTATCGATCGTGTATCCCGGATTGGCCATTGAAGACGATGCTTTGACTTTAGCAGCTGGTGCTACATTGGTAAAAAACAAGGCTTCGGGATCTGTGGGGACGGGAATGATGGAATGCCCTGCATGGCAACCGACGCAACTCACGCGTTGACCTGGGCGTCCATAGTTGAATCCAGTAACGTGAGCGGCTCCATCCATGATGCCGCCACCGGTGCGGGGAATTTTATATCCAGAAGACTTGGATGATCTGGCTTGTTCGAATAGTGGCATGTTGGCAGGCGCTTTTTCTTCCAAGACTCTGTTGAAATCATCCACCGGCAGCTCATTGTAGAGCATCGGAAAATCCAGGGCTTCAATGGAGCCAAATTGTTTATCCTGCATGGGGGCTGCAAAAAAACGAACACTCGTTAGTTCGCCGACAGGTGGAGCTGCCACAATGCCATCATCAACCGGCCCATTAAAAAAAATGTTCCGGCAATCGAAAACAAAAGAACCTTCTTGGTAAAGATTCATCAAACCCACGGGGGGGAGTTTGCCAGATTTTTGTTTTATTTGATCTTTTACTATGGGAGGAATGGGTTTGGGTTCGATGAATTGAGCATGAAGTTCGGTGGTGCCAGTATGATCAAAAACTTTGGTTTGACCGGAGCCATCGGAGTGCATGATCCATAAGCCATAATCCTGCTTTGGGTCTTCGGCTCTTGAGAAGATTATGTCGCCATTCCGATTCACCGAAGGTTCAGCGGCATAATAGCCTTTGAAGATTCCGTAGGAAGGAGGATCGGATATGTAATAATCAAAATTGCCGTATGAAGTTGTTCCGGCCAGGGCTTTGGTTTTTTTTGCGGTTCCGCGAAAATATTTTTTGATTCCTCCGAATCCCGATGATTCGCTGATGTGCTCAATGGGAAACCAGTTTCCAATAAAATCTCCATTGGAATCAAAACAACCTCCATATGCTGAATTGTTGGAAACCTCCCGGTAGTGAGCGGAAAACAATTTCATGCCGCTACCATCCGGATTGATTTCCGTCAATAAAAAAGCATTGTTATTGAACATGAATGTTTGGCCGTCGATGACACTATCCAAATTACTGGTCAATCCGTCTTTGAATATCCAGCCATCGGGATAGCGGTTGCTGGCCAGTTGGATCATCGGATCATAGGGCCAATAAAAATTGCGCCACCAGCGTGCAAAAACAATTTTTCCCGTAATGGGGTCGACTACCGGTTTGTCTGCTCCATTTTTTTCACTCGTGATGCGGTGTAAATCGCTGCCGTCTTCATTGACGATGAACAAATTGCTGGTGCGCACCACGTTGTACATGCCGATGCCTGGAAACCTGGTACTGCTAAAACATATCCTGCCATCGGGTAACCAAACCGGATGGGTATCGTCAAAGCCTCGCAGGACACCGCGCGCCAACGGGTTGAATTGACTGAAATCGGGATCTGGTTCACTTTGTGTCACTTGTTTCCATTGTTTTCCATTGATGGTCAACGTATAGATTCGCCAAGCATTGTGCTCAAAAGGTAAATGGTTGTTATTGCCCAATACATATTGCCCATTGGGGAGCCCAGCGAAAACAATTTTTTGGGCATCCCAGGAAAGACAAGGGCTACTGATATCGATGAGCTGAAATGGGTTGCTGTCAGGTCTGGAGCCATCGATCAAAGTATCCAGGGATCCATCTGGATATAAAATGCACAAGTAGGCCGGTGATGCCACCTGATATTTTGAAAAACCGCCAAAACCAGGCAACGCGTTGGCATCGCGCATGTATACAGATCCACAGCAAGGAATTGTCCTGGATACAAACAAGATCGGTTTTTCAATCGGTACCTGGGGTAAAAAATGGGATTGGCTGACGAACAATAGCAGACCCATGAAAAGCAGAATGGGTAAAAACCGGAGATTGCGCATGAACGATACAATTTTCATTTTTTGGGTTTTGATAATCAATCGAGTGATTTAATTTGAGTGGTTATTTTGCTACAACGTTTTCTTTCAAAGAATGTATGCAAATTGAAAAGGACTATCCCCCTAAATGCAATGGATGCGCTGAAATCTAATAACCGAAACTGTAGCACGATTTCTGCATTCAGAGATCAACTTTGAGTTTTTTCAATGCATTGACGAGGTGAAGCCGTATATGAATGGTAGGTAAAATTAGGTATTTTTATTTCCTTTTTAAACAATTTAAAGGTTAATTTCTCTTATATTTTTTTTGAATATCCATTGGAAGATTACATGGGAAAAGCGCAAAGCTTTTTAGAGGCCATAGGATGGCGAGGCCGGCGAGACTTATCCATTGCAAATCACACAGAAAAGACCCTTATATCATATTAACTTTGCGCCTTCAAAAGCAATTTATGATCGGCGCAGTCAACGTAAGTCTTTCCTATGGTAAACGCACTTTGTTTGAAGAAGTCAACTTGCACTTTACAAAGGGCAATTGTTATGGCATCATTGGAGCAAACGGAGCTGGAAAAAGTACTTTCTTAAAGATCCTCAGCGGAGAAATTCAACCCACCAAAGGGCATGTGGAAATTTCTCCTGGAGAGCGATTGGCGGTTTTAAAACAAAATCAGTTTGAATTCGATAATCATTCGGTTTTGAATACGGTCCTGATGGGCCACCAAAAATTGTGGAAGTTGATACGGGATCGTGAAGAATTGTATGCAAAACCCGATTTTAGTGAAGCAGACGGAAATCTAGCTGCGCAATTGGAAGAAGAATTTGGAGAATTGGGAGGGTACATGGCAGAAAGCGATGCCGCTTCCATGTTGAGTGCATTGGGGGTTCCTGAATTGCAACATCAAGTGTTCATGTCCGATGTCGCAGCAAGCGTTAAAGTAAGGGTTTTACTGGCACAAGCATTGTTTGGCAATCCAGACATCCTGCTTTTGGATGAGCCGACGAACGGCTTGGATGTAGAAACGATCAAATGGCTGGAAAACTTTTTGGCAGATTATGAGAACATCGTCATTGTGGTCAGTCACGACCGGCATTTTTTGGATGCAGTCTGTACGCATGTTGTGGATGTGGATCGTCAGCGGTTATCGATTTATACAGGAAACTATACTTTTTGGTATGAATCCAGTCAGTTACTTTCACGCCAAATTGCTGATAAGAACAAGAAAGTTGAAGATCGTAGAAAGGAATTGATGGATTTCATTGCCCGCTTTTCGGCCAATGCCTCCAAAAGCAAACAGGCTACATCCAGGAAGAAAGCTTTGGAAAAATTGAACATTGAACAACTGAAGCCATCCAATCGAAAATATCCGGGAATTGTCTTCAAACCAGAAAGGGAAGTGGGAGACCAGATTCTCAAAGTGGATGGATTGACTTGTATTGAAGAAGGCAAAACTTTGTTTGGTAAGCTTAGTTTCATGTTGAACAAAGGCGACAAGGTTGGATTTATTTCCAAAGATCAAATGGCCATTCACAGTTTGTTTGATTGCCTTGCAGGTATTAAAAATCCTACCAGTGGCAGCGTTGAATGGGGAACTACGATATCACGGGCGTATCTACCGGTAGACATTTCCTCCTATTTTGAGCGCGACGAACCCTTGATGGACTGGTTGCGCAATTATGTACCGCCGGGAACACAAGATGTGGACGAGATTTTTCTTCGAGGCTATTTAGGCCGCATGCTCTTCAGTGGGGATGAAGTGAACAAACGCTGCAAAGTGTTGAGTGGAGGAGAGAAAGTCAGGGCGATGCTCAGCATGATGATGCTCCAAAATCCCAATGCCCTGCTTTTGGATGAACCCACCAACCACCTTGACCTTGAAAGTATTCAGGCATTCAACGAAAACATGGTGGAATTTTCGGGTGTGGTAATGCTCAGCTCACACGACCATGCGTTTATGGAATCTGTTTGCAACCGAATCATTGAAATCACTCCTCATGGAACCATTGACAAACTCATGCATTTTGATGAATACCTCGAAAGCGATGACATTTCGGCACTGCGGGAAAAAACATATGGAGAAGGGAAAATAGATAATGGTTAATGGATAATGGATAAGGGGTAATGGATAAGGGATAATGGGTAATGGTTAATGGATGAGGGATAAGGGGGGGTAAGATATTATTTTAGTAAGCGCAAACACAAACCATTTGCGCTAATGAAACCAGATTTTACCTTTGATCAGTCAAGAACCGATACTTGTTCACATCGCGCGAACCATCGGATGGTGCTCAATGATATATGAACCAATTGCTAAAAGTCGGATTGCGGAATCATCCAGATGGATGGCTTTCAATGATTGGATTGATCGCGATGTTGATCGCCGCATATTTCAGCAACGGACCATTTCATTCCGATGAACACTTTCAGATTTTGGAATTTATTCATTACAAATTTGGAAAAACTCCGTTGGAGGATTTGCCTTGGGAGTTTAATGAACAAATGAGGCCTGGTCTGCAAGTAGTTTTGGGATATTGGATCATAAAATTTTTCGTGGGAATTGGCTTGGTCAATCCGTTTGATCAAGTGATGGGTTTGCGGTTTATTTCCGGGGGCTGTTGTTGGTTGCTGTTGCATGCATTCTACCGCATATGGAAAAATCAATATCCGGAAGGTGCTCATCAACGTTTGTTTAAGGGCATGATGCATCTGCTATGGTTTATACCGCTGTTGGGCGTTCGCTTTTCGTCAGAAAATTGGGCTGCAATGGCATTTTTCGCAGGTATTTATCTTCTTAATCCGATGTTATGCGACCCAAAGTCCAACTTGTCATGGCGTAGTGTGGCAGGCGGGTTTTTAATGGGTTTATCATTTTATTTTCGATTTCAAATGGGATTTGCCATCCTGGGTTTCTCCCTTTGGATGCTGATTATTCAACGGGTTGGTATACATAAATTGAGCCAATGGTTTGGTGGGCTGTTGCTTGCATTTGCAGCAGCCGTTTGGTCTGATCATTGGTTTTATCAAGAATGGGTATGTACCCCTTGCAATTATTTTACTGCAAATATTCTGGACCACAAAGCAGCTGGATTTGGAGTGAGCCCTTGGTGGTATTATGTGAAACTGTTTCTTTGGAAGGGGATACCACCCATTAGCCTGATCTTGCTGTTGTGGTTTTTGGTGGGCTGCTGCCTGCAAACCAAACATGCTATGACCTGGATCATCGTGCCATTCATCATAGGCCATTCGATGGTGGGTCATAAAGAATTGCGGTTTATGTTTCCAATGATGTTGCCATTTTTGATATTGGCTATGCATGGTGCCGTGTGGTTTTTTCAGCATTATTCCCTTGAAAGTCGATGGACTTGGTTGAAAAAATCATTGGTAAGCATCAATGTCATTTTGCTTTTAGTGGTGCTGTTTACTCCGGCCAAACCCGTGGTCAACATGTATCGGTTTTTGTTTGAACAATCCAAACAACAAAGGCAAACCGTTGTAAGTATTGACAAAGGCGTGTACGATTATTTCAATTTAAAAATTCACTTTTACAAATCCGAAAACATTGAATCCTTAGTTTTTAAGGACCAGGCATCTTTGAAAGAGTACCTGACTAGAACCCGACCGCCACAATTTTTATTCATTACGGAGCGGGCATTGAACCTGGATGATTTTGAAGGCTGTGTGGTGAAACGCGTGTACTGCAATTTACCTGATTGGGTGAGCCTGTTGAATTTTAATCATTGGATGGAGCGAACTAAAATTTGGTCGGTGTATGAGGTACAATGCAATGATTTTAGGCCCTCATCGACTCCTGGACCAGGAAACATTCAGTAAAGCAGATCTTGTGATCGTTCAATTAAGCAGTGGAAAAACCAATTGGACGATCACAGAAAAAAAACGGGCTAATTGAAAATCAAGTGGGAGCGATTTCATCATCTAATTTGTATATTTGCCCTCCCAAAGCAATGGCAATTGGTTAATTGTTACCATGTAGTGAAATAAAAAATTGAAATTTAATATTTTATACATTCTTACAATACTTAATATATCGTTGTGCGGGAGTAGCTCATCCCGATTGAATAATCGGGAGGTAGAGCACTACGTTACGGTTCTGGAACGGAAAGAAAAAAAGGAAAGATGTTGAAGAACATCAAGGGAACAAAGAGTCATCAATAAGCGGGAGTAGCTCATCCCGATTGAATAATCGG
>Ga0268298_10001566_pt1 | contig 26676 bp, 19 predicted proteins | sample WWTPWeurt_MetaG_FD_194462 | JGI IMG/M metagenome (GOLD analysis project Ga0268298, IMG submission 194462) | Activated sludge microbial communities from WWTP in Nijmegen, Gelderland, Netherland - WWTP Weurt | ecosystem: Engineered > WWTP > Aerobic digester > Activated sludge | place...
CACGCAGGCGGACAATAGCCAGAACGCCCACACTCATGAGAGCATAGGCAAAATATCCCAATATCGCAGGCAGAAAAAAGAGAAGTGTGGATGCTTCACTCTCCTTAATATTTATTGTGGATGGGAATCCCGCAGCACTCATGGCCAATCGGGAAATTAATATGGCGATTGTCAAACTTCTTGCCAGGGATAATTTCCAATGATCCCCGTAAAAATGATGAGCAGCCTCGTGTGTTACAAGCGCTCTAAGTTCGTCATCCTTCAAGCCCTCCAGGGCTGTCTGGGTGATTGAAATATACCCATGCTTTTTGGTGCCAAAGGCTTGCGCGGAAATATCCTTTTGTGCTGAAACAAAAACCATGGCATGATGTACCCCCGCCTCCTTCAACCAATCCTGAATATTTTTCTCCCTCGGATCATCTTGCGGAAACGGGTGCAAGGCCTTGTCTGATAACATTCTCTGGGTGGAATAAAAGTACAGCCATACGCCAATCAGGTAGGGCAGGAAAGTACGCAAGAACTCCCCTGACAGAACATCCCAAAGGGTGAATTGCTCCTCCTTCAGCAGAACTGAAGACAAGCTTTCCACGAAGGGGTAGGTGATGACCAGAATAAACAGCAGGTTGGTTAATCTGGTAATAAAACTTTTGATATTTTCATTCAAGCTTTGAGTTGTCATAGGGAGTGAGGCGGCGGTCTTGGGCGGGAGTTATTGATCCAGGGAATTTAGGATGCTTTCAAAAATCCTGTCGATTGCTTTTTGATCTGCTTTCTTGTTTTTTCCCTTTGTTTTTATGGAAAACAAGATTTCATCCTTTTTCTTTTTCACGACCAGTTGTACGCCTGGGTATTGTGAAAGGGGAGGGGCCGTCTTCTTTTTCGAAATGCGTTCCAGAATATGGGGCATTAAGGCTTTGACTATTTCAACCACAATAGGCGCGATTAATGCCGTTGCAAACTCAACCGAGCCAAACCCCATAAAAGCATCGGCTGAATCATTTTCCTCCAATACCTGATCCAGGTTTTTCCCTGAATCCAAATATCCATCCACCCAGGGGGAAACAAAATCAACCTCATCTGGCGCTACATCATTTGCGACCAGCGTTGAAAAATGCTTTGCCAGATCCCTGATCTGATCCTGTTCGTTCATCATAAGCCCTCCGATATTGAGATTTTATTTTCTCCATTATAGAACCAAATTACACGGTACAGCCATATTGATGCGCAGTCAATACGTTTTCACTGGAGATGAGCAACTGCCAGACAAGGGATTAAATCCAGCCGGGGCAATCAATTTGTCATCATTCAAGCTTTCACACAAACCCATTTTGAATATATACTATGGATAATCAAAAATAATATCTGTGGAGAAAAGCATGGCACAGAATCCGTACATTGCAGGAAATCCAGTAGGCAAGACAAGTTCCTTTGTTGGACGCAGTGATATCTTGAGGGAGACATTACGGGTTCTTCATAATGACAACCACAATACATTAATATTGTTTGGTCAGCGCAGAATTGGAAAGACATCCATTCTTCAATATCTTGAGGCAAACTTATCCAGGGAGGGCGTATTTCACCCTGTGTACTTTGATCTTCAAGATAAAGCGGCTCACACCCTGTCTTACGTCATCAAGGAACTGGCAGGCAGCATTGCAACTGTACTGGGGATTGAAGTACCCAATTTGGGAAAGAACACTGTCAAGACATTCCAGAAAACATGGCTGCCAGCCGTGCTTAATTCCCTGGACAAAGGCCACTCCCTGGTTATATTGTTCGATGAATTCAATGTTCTATCAGAGCCCAAGCAGGATCAGGCTGCAGCGGTTTTCTTTCCCTATCTGCGCTCCCTGTTGTCGCTTTCCCCCGACCGGCTTCAATTCGTATTCGTAATCGGGCGGAATATTGATGATATAGGCAGTGAAGCCTTGTCCCTGTTGAAGGGGACCCTGTCCTATTCCGTCTCGTTGCTTAGTCATGATGATGCAACCTCGTTGATCAAACTGTCTGAGAACAAGAAGCAGATGTTCTGGGACAAAAAGGCAATTGCCAGGATCCTGGAACTGACGAATGGACATCCGTTTTTAATTCAACAAATATGTTCCCAATTATTTGAAGACGCCTATGAGAGTGACCCGAAATCCCCGCCAAAAATCTCCCTGCAGGATGTTGAAAAAATAATCCCCAAGGTGCTCAGCATCAGCGGTGGATCGCTGGAGTGGCTGTGGGAGGGTCTATCGCCGGCAGGAAAGGTCGTTGCCTCCGCCTTGGCCAAGGCCGGGTTGGAACCCATTTCCCAAAATCAACTGATTGCCATCCTAAAGGAAAGCGGCGTGAGGGCGATCATTCCCGAACTGATGGATGCTCCAGCCCTGCTTGAAAATTGGGATCTGATCCAACCGGTGGAAGATGGTTATATTTTTCGGGTTGAATTGCTCCGTCAATGGATCGTACAAAACAAACCTCTCAAGAGTCAGATCAAGGAAATGGATCAATTGCTCCCCATTGCCCAGAGTCTTTACCAGGCAGCGGCGGGTTTCCTGGATGAAGGATATCCTGAAAAGGCGGTCGACCATCTTCATCAGGCGATCAGTAAAAATCCAAACCACCTGCGGGCCAATGAACTGCTGGCGGACATATTAATGACGCAGAACAATCTCAGGGAGGCGCAGGAATTACTCGAGCGCCTGGTGGAATATCATCCCACTGCAGCCAAACCCCGCCTGGTGGAATTATTTTTGAAACGTGCATCTGCTTCAAAGGATGAATCGGAAAAACTCGAATATTTCGAGCGTGTTTTGGAAATGGATGGGAATCAACGGGTGGCGCTTTCTGGAAGACAGCGAATTTGGAAAAAGCGTGCAGAGGAATTTCTTCGGGGGGAGGAGTACGCAAAGGCTCTGGATGCATACAGAAACGCCGGGATGGTCGATGAGGCGGAAAGAGTCGAAGCTTTGATCCGTGAAGGCGAACTGGAACTGGGATTACAAAAACTCGATCTGTTGGAGAAGGAAAACAAATACCCGGAAGCGCTGGATCTGATCAAGTCGCTTTCAGCAAAATTTCCAAAGGAACATAAATGGACCACCGACACCAAGCGGCTGGAACGCAACAATCGCATCGCCGAACTGTATCAACGGGCATTGGGTGCAATTCAAAGCGGGGAGACCAATGTAGCGCGCGATCTTTTGCTCAAGGTGGTGGAGCAGAATCCCAACTACGAAGAGTCCAGCCGGTATCTGCACCTTGCAATCACCGGCATGGATGTGGAGGAAAAGATCCAGCGTGTCAAACGATTAACCTGGGCGATCGCCGGGCTCTTCATACTGCTGCTGATCGCAGGCAGCCTGATTTATCGCGAATACGACCTCAACAAAAGCCTTCAGTCCACAGCCCAGGTCATGCTGGTCAATCAAGAAAATCTGCAATCCTCCCTGACCTCGGTCGCCCGGAATGCCGCGGCCACGGAGGTCTCCACGCAAAAAACAGAGACCGCCGCAGCGCGAACCGCGGTATCACAGGACAACTCAACTGCGACAGCTCAAGTAAGAGCGACAGCAACCGCCGTTTCGTTGCGGGTGATCTCAGACTCGACAATCGGTAGTCTGTCGAAATTGCGGTCATGGAAGCTTCCCCAGGATGTCAGGTCGATCGCAATTTCCCCCGACAGCAGCCTGTTGGCCGCGGGATTGTCCGATGGAAAAATGTACCTTTGGGATCCGGCGCATTTTGAGGTGACAGAAAGGGATGTGTTTTCCGGTAACTCAGATGAGAAATCCTTTGTTGAATCGATGTCCTTTTCCCCGGATGGTAAATATTTGGTTTCCGGATCAACGGATGGCAGGATTCGCATCTGGAATGTTGAGGATGGAACACTGTTCAAAATTCTCAGCGAAAGCTCCACGGGGGTTAATAAGATCCTGTTCTCCCAGGACGGGAGCCTGCTTGCATCCATGTCAAGCGATGACAGCGTGAGGATATGGAAAACAGACAACTGGTCCTCCATTCAACTGGATCTGTCCAGCGTGGCCAAGGTGTATTCCAGCGTGATCGGGATCGAGGTAATGGATATTGACTTTTCCCCTGATGGAACACAATTGGCAGTCACCACGAATTGGAGGTTCAACGATACCGTCATCTGTACGGATGCCAGCGGCGACTATAACTGTACCAGCCGGAGCACGATGTTAATTTTTGACACCTCGAATGGGGTTGTGCTGCAAACGAAGGAGTTTCCAAAGTTTCAGCCTTACAGTATAAAATTTGCGCCCGATAATACGGTGGTCTATTTTTCGTCCAACCAAAACTATATCCACACACTCAGTATTCCCAGCCTTGAAGTACAAACCGTGATTTTGGATACGGTGGGGTCACCCCGATTGCTCGAAATGTTCAGGGATGGGTCCTATCTGATATCCGGAAACACATCGTGCGATTTCACCTTTTGGCGAATATCCAATCGTGAGAGGCTGCAACACATCACAACAGACAACAATGGAATTACAGAAATGCAGGTTTCCAACAACAATATGTTTCTCGCAACGGCTTGCAGGAACTTTGTAACAATCTTCGGCACCCCCTACATGCCCTAGCAGGTATATTCAGGAGAGACATATGAATAAAAAAAATCCATTCTTTTTTGGCGACCCCATTCCAGTCGGGCAATTCATCGGACGACGTTCGGAGATCAGGCGAATTGCCAGCCGGATATGCAGCAGCGGATCATCCACGGCGCTGATCGGGGAGCCCCGGTCGGGAAAAACCTCCATCCTCAAATATGTCACTGCTGCGGAGAATAGAGTCTCGCTATATGAAGATTGGGCAGCCCGACTGCTTTTTGTGGAGATCGATGTCCAGAGCCTGGAGCGCGGCACCACGTCCAATCAGGTATGGGAATTGATCCTGGGGCAGATCAAGGGTGAAATTTCATCCATACCTTCGGTCATGGATGCATATCAAAGCTGTAGATTGAACAGCTGGTCGACCTTTGCGCTTGAAAAGTTCTTCAGGTCCCTGCAATCCGCGGATTATCGGCTTGTGCTGGTGATTGATGAATTTGGAAGTTTCTTCGATCATCCAGACCTTCACACCGCAGACTTCTATGGGAAATTGCGTTCGCTCTCAACCCGGTTTGAGAGTTTTGTATTACTGCTCGCATCGCGTTATCCGCTTGAGAGGCTCCATCAAGAGACATTACAAATCAACCGCAGAGGCTCCCCCTTTTTTAATTTCTTTGCTCCGCTCACATTAAAGCCCTTTTCGAGCGAGGAAGTCGATCTGCTTTTGAAGCGTGCCGGACGCCGCTTCACAAAACAGGAAAGGTTGTTCCTTGAAGATTTATCCGGCGGTCATCCCTATTTGTTACAGGTGGCAGCCTACTTGTTATGGGAAAGCTATGTGGAAGGGGAGAAGGATACCCATGTCCGTCAAAAAAATATTTGCGATGAGCTTTATGGCGAAGCAGCAGATACGCTCGGAGCTTCATGGTCATTATGGTCCCCCAAAACGAAGATCGCTTTTATGACCATTGTCTTGAATGAAATTCCATTGCTGACAACCTCGAGATCCTTTGATATCACAACCCTGACAAAGCATCTGGAAGATCTCGAGCCCGAGGTTCATTTTTTGGCGGATCAGGGATATATCTCTCCTGAAAAAATACTGCCGGGCGGCTGGCAGGTAAGGACCAAGGCCTTTATCTGGTGGCTGGCAGCCGAGCTTCGCAGGGCGGTTAGAAGTGACGAGAGTTTTGAAAAATGGTTTGCAGATCAGGAATGGAACGGCTTATTAACCCATGGGGAAAAGGAAAATTTTAAAAAGGTGCTTCAAAAAGCCTATCCATTGATTATGGAATTGATAAAGGTATTACTGAAAAGAAACCAACCGACCCCGTGATATTCAGTCGAATTATCCAGACTGGACAGGGTTGGCAACTGGCGTGATCGGACCCAGGATAGCCGACTGGCAATAGCGATTGAAATGTACAAAAATTGGGGACCTGCTTTCAGCAAAGGCGCATTCTTAGCGACACCGTGGGACCACCTCCATCCCCATATCACTATCATGAGCAACCAATGACCTGGTTGCTCTTTTATTTACTGGCAGTCACCTTGTATGACCTGCGTACCGGGCGCATTCCGAACTGGTGCACCCTGCCAATAATATTCGCAGGCATGCTTGCCCGCTTTCCCGGACACATGGATTTGTGGCTGGCGTGTTTTCTGCTGTTTTCCGCCTGGGCGGGCGGCTGGATGGGTGCCGGTGATGTCAAGCTCTGGATGGCGGTCCTTTGGGCCCTGCCCGATTCCAAAATGGAATCCCTGATCCTTCTTGTGTTCCTTGCCTTCCTATTCACGTCTGTTCTTCAATTCATCTGGCGCCTCATTGGCAAACTGCCCCTGACCGGCACCAAATCCCCGGCTGCCTGGCGGACGATCCCCTTTCTGTTAATGGTCTGGCATGCACACTGATCTCTTCCTTGCGATGCTTAACCCCAAAAACGCACGGGGCAACCCCATTCTGTCCGCGCTGGTTTACGCCTTCTGCCCGACCGCTGCGCGCTGGTGGCTGGCGGGCGCCGACCCAACGCCGCCCTTCGATCCCGTCTGGAAATCACTTGAAGATCTATCCACCGGTGGAACCCTGCTGGAATTCCTGACCCAATACGGCTTCGAAAAAATTCTGGATGCGGTCCAATCCTACATTCGTGAGGTCGAAGAATACCGTAAACAATATTCGTTCCCTGCGCCCGAACTCATGCCAACCTTCCGTGGCGGGAATATCCCCGTGAGTCGCCGGTATGGTTCGCAGAATGCGATCAATCATCTTGGCGGAGACTGGAGCAACCTGTTCATCTATGTTCGCACCTGGGCATTTCTCTCACAGGATTGGCGCACCGCCATGCAGATCGAACGCGGCCGCATCCTGAAGGCGGAAAAGGTCTGCCTGACCCTGCCTGAAGCGCGTATGCCTGTCCAATTCGATACCTGGGTCTGGCAGGTTCCCGTGGGTCATGTAACGGAGACAAAAATAGGTTCCCTTGTCTCCCATGGCGAACAGGATCAATTGCGTTTTTCCCTGTTACGACGCTGCACGACTCTCGGTAAACAACCCTGGTCCAACACACCCGCCATAGTTGCCCTGGATCGTGAAACCGGTGAAGCAAAGGATTTCGATCAACTCCTTGCCAACAGGGATCTGGAAAAAATGGTGGGGTCCCTTTCCAGACTTGCGAAGACGGGACCGCACCCGCCCTTAATCGCCCTGCAGCAGCCGTCGGGTTGTAAACAATGCGGATACCAACAGTTGTGCTTTACAAGGAACCATATTGCCCAACACGCCCTGAAGGACTTATGAAAAAACTTCGCATCCTTATCATCCTGACTCTCTTCCTTGCCTTCCTGTTATTGAGTGGATTGACAATGTCAACCACTCCTGTTTTTGCCTCCAATGCAAACCTGCTCCTGACCCCTGCGCCGACAGTGATCGTCACTGGTACACCTACTCCGCCGGGAGGCGGTGGGACCACCACTACGACCACCATCTCGCAGATCTTCAATCATCTGGTCTTTCCCGCTGAAACCATCTCAGAGGCACTGGCGGGCATCTTCGACAAGGCTGCCGACAAGGAAGTGCGCGCCATGAGCGAGGAAGTGGCGCGCTGGACCAGCGTAATTGGCGAGATCGTGCAGGCTCCCAGTCAGGGTGACTACAGCACGGTGGCGCAATCCAGCCTGCCGGTTGCTGCTGCATTGGCGCCTGCATTGTTCCTGGTGAGATTGGCTCTATATCATTGGGGCAGATTGCTGGGTGACGAGGATGGTGGATTGCGCGTGGTGGGAGACTGGGTCACCGCCGGAGTCCTGGCGATCGCATCCGGACCCTTCCTGGACTTGATCGTCCGGCTGGGCTGGTGGATGGTCGGGAAAGTGATCGGAGAAACCGGCGCATTGGCAATGAGTTTTGTGGAAAACACCACCGCAACCTCGATCCTGTTGGGGTTGGCCAATCAAACCTTTCTGGGTAGTTTGCTCAATATCGGTCTTTCCGTTGGCTCCCTGCTTGCCATTGGCGGGATGTTGTTTGCTTTTGCTTCCGCCAACGCGGTCCTGTTCATTCTTGCTGTTCTTGCTCCGCCATTGGCCATTGCAAGTGTTCTGCCCCAGGCTGGCTGGCTGCGTTCATTATGGATGAAGGCGGTGGTGCTGATTGCACTGCTGCCCATTGTTGCGGGTGGAGTCTTCAAGGCGGGCATGGCTGCCAGTACATGGATGGGGCAACAGGGCATCCTGTCCGCCATTCTGCGCGTGATCTGGTTATGGGGTGCCACAGGTTTGCTGCTATCCCTGGCAGGCATCCTCGGCAAGATGACCATTTCCACCACTGCAGATGCCTTTGGTGGAATGATCAAGGCCGCACAGCAGATCGTCTCCATTGGGATGTTGGCTGCCAGCGGAGTCGGGGCCACAGGTGCCGGTGCTGCAGGTGCGGCGGGCGCAGGCGGGGTGGGAGTTTCCACAAGCGGACTGACCGGTGCTGAAGCTGCCATGGGTCATCTCAATGCTGCGCAGCACCTGACGCAACAAGCTGGGAATCTGGATGCCATGGGATTGCGCGCACCTGCCGCCTATCACCGTTCACTGGCGCATGGACATGAACTGGCTGCGCGGCAGGTGGAATTGGGGGAACGCATGCAAAGATTTAATGGAGCCCCGATGACGTCGCCTTCCCAGGATTTTGGTTTTTCCCCTTCGGTGAACGCATCCCTTCAATCCAGTTTCAACGGTTCTCCCCAGGAATTCCAGCAGGGCTTTCAATCGATGTCCGCGGACATCTCTCAACGCGGGATGGATCCGAATGTATTCGTCGCGCAATATCCGGAGGAAACGGCCCGGATGACGAGGGCTTACCTTGATCATTCCGGGGAGATCGTGTCGTCACAAGATCCCTTGATGAAGGCTTCCGAACTTGGAAATGCAACGCGGGTCAGGGAAATCCTTGCCTTCATGCCAAACCAACAAAAGGATGAAGAGGACCATTCATGACCCTCATGGAAATCTTTGCGCTGGTCTCTTTTGCCCTGTTCAGCTATGCCGACTTGCGTTACCGCCTGGTTCCGGGGATCGAAGTATTTCTTATTGGAACGATCCTGTTGGTTTTTCCTGCCACCCCCGTTCAGACCATGATCGTATTGTTCGCCTGTGGCTGGGGTGTCTTCCGCAGTTTATCAGGTTGGTTTACCGTACCTTTATTGTTTTTTCCACCCGCCTTGCCGGTACTGGTCATTGGATACGGATATCGCAAGGGCGTTCTTGGCAGGGCGGATTTATTGGCGATCTGCGGATTGGCTTGTCTCTTTCCCTTTCATGCTGTTTTGTTGGCATTGCTCGGTTTGGAAGCCTGGCGCAGATTTTGGGTGAATAGACAAACTGGAAATGTACCCGCTCTGCCTGGAATGTTTATTGGTCTTTTGCTCTATATTAGTATGGGAAATTTATTTTGAAATGAGTGCAATCGTACCGGTTATTTTTTGTGTTCCGGGAATGCCCAAAGGCCCACTGCCAGTACGCCAAGCATGAACGGGGGAAAAATACATACGTGCAGGCCGAACTGAAATGAAATCTCAATCAGCAAAACTGCCGACCCCGCCGCGGCATAGAAAATCCATTCCCTGTCATTAGGCATGCATCCATTTTATACCAGTTTACACACGGCAAAAATACTTCTTTGCAAAGCGACACCTGAAGTCCACCCCTTCCGGCAAATGGCTAAGATACCGTCATGCCTCGCTCTGGAACCCTGGGTGACCCCCAACCCTACACCCCCTTCGGTGTCTTTGCCGGACTGCCCTTCTGGGGCGGCGGCGCGACTCTGCTTGCCGCAGCGCCGGGGATTGGCAAGACCTCATGGTTGCTTCGCATGATCCACGAGGCGGCCAGTCAGCACATTCCATCCGCGATCGGATGTTACGAACATACTCCGGAGGAGCTGCGATATCGCCTCCGCCTTCAAACCGAAGCCATGACATGCGGTCCACACGGAACGGCATCACAACCGGTTGTGGAGTCTGTTCTGGCACGCGCCAGTGAAGCGGTATTGCTCCCGCTTAATTCGCGTGAAGATACCGTCCGCGCCCTGGAAGACATGCTGATTAATGATTATGGTTTCCCGGTCAAGGGTCCGGCATTCATCGCTGTGGATTATCTCAATCGTATTCCTGTAGTTGGCTTGACCGGCATGATGAACGAGGAAGGTCGCAGCGGTGAAGCAGCCGCCGCTCTGCGGGATGTCGCCCGCCATCATGGCTGGGCGATCATTGCGGCAGCCGCCTTGAAATCCAAACGCTTTACCGATGGTGATGACCTGTCTGCGTTATTGGGAGATGAACGTGTCCCTTATGAAGCAGATCGGGTGCTGGTTGTGAATCGCAGCGGCGATGTGCGCGAGTGCGGTTGTGCCCCGCTGGAAGTCCTGACCCTCAAGGACCGCACCGGACCGGCCCGTCACTGGTCGATCCAGTTCTGGGGAGAACGCTTCTATCCAGCATTGGAGAATGAATTCCACATGCATGAGGAAGCGTCGCCCGTATGAGTGAAGTCTCCTCCCTGCTTCTCACCTTCCTGCGCGAAGCCTGGATCGCTTTGGCCGGGGTATTCGTGGCGTTTGCGTTTCTGGCTGGCATTGCGCAGATGCTGCGGGTGGGCTCGGCATCCGTGCTGGGCGCTAATCTTTGGGTCTGGGAGTCCATCTCGGCATTGATCTCCATCATGGTCTTGGGTTTATTTGCCTTCCTTGGCATTCCACAGATCGTGAACGCCCTGCAGTCCACCCTGCCCGGGGCTGCTGGATGCGGACCAATTAGTGAGCTGGGCGTTCTCGCCTCGGGGCTGATCGGGGGACTGGCTGCATTGAGAATGCTCAAGGCTGCGTTTACAACCATGTTGTTCGCATCGATGGGTGGAGCTTCCTCTCTTGCCAATGCCCTGGTCGAAAGCGGGGAGGCGCTTTTTGGCATGATCCTCGCCAGCGCCGCCATCCCGCTGGCTGCCTGGTTCCTTGGTACCTGTTAAAAACGAAAAGGAAAAGATTTCTATGTTCGAACCCATCATGGAACAGATTTTGACAATAGCCCGCGATGCCTGGGCGTTCATGGCAGGACTTTTGATCGTCGTGGCTTTGCTCGGCGGCCTGTACTACATCCTGCAGGGAACGGCAGGCATGGCATTCGGCGGCAGTCGTATGACCTCGATGGCCATCATCGGGGTGGTTGGTCTGGTCATCATCGTGTTGTTCGCCTTCCTCTTCCTGCCTCAATTGGGCGAGATGCTGAAAGGCTTTCAACCCCAGCCTCCATTCTAGATCATCATGTTCAACGACCGCGACCTTGGCATTCTTGGCACCGGCGTCCTGTTGGCGGTGCTGTGTTTATTCCTTCCTCTATCCTTTACGGGAAAAGTGGTGGTCGGTTTTCTGGTGTTGGTTTCCTTCATGGCGCTGGCTCTCCTGCGCCTGGGACCCGACCGCGTTCCACCCGAAGTCTGGCTGATGCGCCGTTTTCGGTATGCAGTGCAGACCCGACAGTACGTCAACCAACAGGCTGCGAGTAAAAAGACCGAAGCGGATCAACCACCAAGACCAAAAGTGGAACGACCCTCAACCCTACACGAGCAGTCTGCATCTGGATTTGATCCCCAAGCGGGGTATTCCCGTCCGGTAAATCTTGCCTGGAACGAAGTGGGCATATATCCATTGCTAACCGCCCTGCTCGGTGTGCTTGGAATTTACTTCGCCGTCTGGCTCGCGAATGGCGGCGCGCAGGAGCTCGCCTTCTGGTTTATCTGGAGATAACATGACAACTTTGATTTCCATTATTGGAGCGCTCGCACTTGCCGCTCTTCCCATTGCATTCGGCTGGCGTCGCACAGTTGACGAAGCAGGCATGGCGCGTGCGATGGGTATTGCCCAACCCAGGAAGAAATTCGACCCGGAGAAATTCGCGCGTCAAACGGGGACAGGACTTGCCTTCAACCAGATCGCCTATGGTTTTCTGGTCTGGGTAGGTGGCGGACTGGCGGGAGGCATGTTCCTCGGATTTTTCCCTGCGATCCTTTTTGCGATCGCAGGTGGTTTGTTATATGCCGGGACTCTTTCCGATAAACGTCAGGAGTTCCGCTTGAAGCAAGCCAAGGATATTTTGCGTGGCTTGGGGGTCGTGGAGACTCTCCTGTCCCAGGGCAGACCATTGGGAGATGCGCTCGATGATGCCGCGCAGGCGGTTGGTCCCGATGGCAGGATGGTCCTGGGTGATCTGGTGATACGGCTGCGTACCGCCCCTGCGGATCAAGCCGCACTGGCAGTTCGTGAATGGACGATCGCCTGGGACAATCCCGCTGTGGATATTGTCGCGACTTCATTGCTCGCCTCCATTGAAGGTCGGATCGAGATTGGTCCCCTGGTTGCATCGCTCCGAAAGACTCTTGGGACGGTTGTGGAAGTCTTGTCCCGTGCCCGCGCCGCTGCCAAGGGCGTGGAATGGCAGGCGCGTTTCCTTGCCCTCTTTCCTCCGGGTGTCCTGGTGTTGATCGCCATTACCACACCGGAAATTGGCAGGTTGTATTCCGGCAATCCCTTGTTTCTCTTGCCGGTCATTCTTGGTTCAGGCGTTTCCTATTGGCTGTCCATGCGCATGATCCGCAACGGCTTGTCCATTGAAGCCTCGATGGGTTTGCAAGCCGGACAGCAGGGTGAGATTCGTCTGGATCGGCTTGGGCGGGTTTTGTAGTGAAAGGCTTCTTCCGAGTTTCCATCGCATTGATGGTCGCCCCGTTGCTATGCGGGGCGGCTTTGGTGGTGGGATATGTCATCCTGGTTGTCCTGACCATTCCGCAACTCCCGGCATGGGCGCAGCCCGGTGTGGAACAATGGTTGTTTGATATCCCTCAATATGCAGAGACCAGTGACAATGGTTCATATGGCATTTCACTGCCATCCGGCATGAGCGCTGTTCCCTTTGATGGGTATGCGGGTCCCGGATCGGAGATCCATGGTTTGCCATTGATTGGACCCATTCCACACTGGAGTAATGTGTACGACAAGCCCTTGCTCGGTTGTGTTTTTCAGGACCCGCATTACCGGACTCACACCGGCGCCGATTTTCCAGTGAATGAAGGCGTCCCGCTTTATACGACTATTGCAGGCAAGGTTGTGTGGGCAGGGTCGAACGGTCCGTGGGGAAATCTGGTGGTGGTTGAGAACAATGGGTATCAGGTCTGGCTGGCGCATCTGAGCAGTGTCCAGGTGATGGAAGGGCAGATCCTGAATTACGGTGATGTGGTTGGGTTGAGCGGCAACACAGGCAACAGCACCGGTGCGCATTTGCATTATGGCATCCGCCGGAAGACGGGCGAAGAAAGCGCTGTCTGGCTCAACCCACAGACGTTCTTTACTGAAGATGAATATATTTATATCGGGTGTTCGGACTAGCTGATGACCGTTCGTTTTGGAAATATAACTTTTTCTGATTGGGTCAGCCTGGAATACGAAGGTGGTTTTACCGACACCTTTATTTTCCATATTGATGCCATGAACGGTCTGCCGCCTTTTGGATATCGTCCGCTCCTGCAACGTATGGCTGCGCGTTTGAAAAATAAACGTCGCGGAGCATCGTTATGGATCCAGGTCGATTCACCAGGAGAATGGTATCTGATGGAAGTAAAAAACTCCCTTTCCCGCGGCTTCAAGGTTCCTCATGTGGTGACCGAGACAGGACAAATTCCGGAATGGGTGGCGTTCTCCCGCCGCCCTGATCTATGGAATTACAAATGCGCTGAGCCACCAGCGGCAAAGACAAGACCGGATCTTGTATCAATCAATGAATTGAGATGCATGCGTGTGCTGGCGAGGATAAAGCAAGGTCTCGTATCCGAGATTGCCTCCCTGGCTGATCTGGATCAGGCTCTCGTGACGACCACCATTGGATCTTTGGTAAAAAAGAAGCTGCTCTTTCAGACACCAGAACTGGAGAACGCCAGGATGGCTGGTCCCTATTGGCAATTGACCCGCAGTGGTCTATCTTATACGATGCGGAGGTGGAACGCACCGCCGAGGCTCGATTTCACAGATCGGCGGGAGGGAGATCCCGGTGATATCCGCACTCCTCACCGCCATGTATCGCGCATGTGGCCGTCATGGTTGCGGTCTGCCTATCCCTGGACAGAGATCTGGATGGGGTGGAGTGAGGTTGGCATCCCCGGTATATCTGTTCGTCCGGATGCACTGGCATGGGGGCGCATTCAGGGGTTTGAGACTTTATTCTGGCTGGAGGTAGGAGACGATCACAAGGGACGAGACGAGATCAAGAAAGATACCCATACGAGACTGGAAAAGGCATTGTTATTCTGCCGCAGGACCGGCGCACGGCTTGTGTATGCACAACTAAGCCCGAATTGGGTTCAAAAAGCTGCCCGGTGGGGCGTGATGGATTTACCCGGTGATGCTGCAGTGATAATGGGAGACAGGAAAATTTTCGGTAAGCTCCCGATGGTTGAGTGGGGAAAAGTGATGTGCCTGCATAAATGATGTAACAATGGAGGCGGTTCTTGTCCTTTACGTAGATCATGAAATGTTTTGTTTGTTGGTTGATTTGGCTTGGTGTGATTAATTTGGTTGTGGCATAATGGTTGCAACCGTGCAATAATGTTGACAACTTTGGATAAGATTCGATTTTATCTCCAGCATGCAGAGTCCGACCCATTGGGTTCTTTCCAGTAGTTTTTGCCCCCCAAGCCTTATCATTACCGCCCGAATTCGGTAATAAACAAAACATGAAGGGTCAATAAGAATGGACAAAGAGAAGCAAAAACAATTAAGCAATTCCCCCATTGTTGTTTGGCTTGGAATTATTTCCTCGATAATCGCCATTTTTGCCTTTGTAACAGGCTATCAATCTCTTTCTGCGATTAAAACGCAGATATCGCCAACACCAGTGGAACCCAGTGCTCCAATTGATATTGATCCCCTGCCGGAAAAAACAATTGTCGGGTTATGGGAGCGACGTTCATCTGAAATAACAGAGCAATTTAATCTTCAATCGGATGGCGCTTATACCATTGAAGCCAGAAATAATAGTACGGGGGATGTCGTTGCCAGTAACAATGGAACATTTACTTACGACGAAAACAAGATCAATTATGTTGACAAGGAAAATGTCCTGGGTACCGAAAGTTATTATTTGGACAATGGTGGAGATTTATTGGTTTTAAATAATCAAATCGAACGGGCGTGGACGAGAGTTAAATAAAGATGGAGTGTTCGGATTGAGGATAATTGGACGACTTTATCTTCTCCGCTCCTGCGCGATAGCCATCCATTGTTCGTTAACTTCGAAAATAAGCTAATGTAAAGGAGTAGCTGTGGAAAAAAACAAGGCTGGTTTTGATTCCATTGATGATTACATTGCGACCTTCCCCGCGGAAGTTCAGAAATTACTGGGGGAATTAAGGACAACAATAAAAGCACATGCGCCCGATGCGGAAGAAAAATTCAGTTATGGCATGCCCACTTTTTTTCTGAATGGGAACCTGGTCCATTTTGCCGCTTTCAAAAACCATATCGGGTTTTATCCAACACCAAGCGGAATCGAAGCTTTCAAGGATGAATTGTCGATTTATAAAGGTGCAAAGGGTTCTGTGCAATTCCCAATCGATAAACCCCTGCCTTTGAAACTGATCATCAAGATTGTCAAATTCAGAGTGGCTGAAAACCTGCAAACTACCGGGAAGAAATCGAACAAGAAAAAATAAGCATATTCCATGCGTGTCTGTGAGTCGCACACCAAAATCGTTTATAGCACTCTGGTGTCTCTCTGTATTTTTCTTCCTGCCTTCGCCGCAAGGCTGGAAAGTGGCCAGTCCTATTCATTGAAAAATAAAAAATGAAACCTGTCACAATAAAAATTACCAGCATCATTCCAATGACTTCGCCGGAAATTTGTAAGGAAATCATTAATACTGAACGGTGGTCGGAATTTAAGGGATATTCAATTTTGCCGGGGATAAAAAGTGCGCGCTTTGAGGTGAAGCCCCCGGGGTTGATAGGGTCAAGGATAGCGGTGCAAAACAATGATGGATCATCTCATGTTGAAGAAATTATTGAATGGGATACCATAAACAGAGTCTCATTAAGATTTCAAGAATTCGATTCCGCGCTGCAAAATCTGGCAACCCATTTTGTTGAAACCTGGAAATTTCGGAATGTGCCTGGGGGAACGGAAACATCAAGGATAATGACCATGTATCCGAAGGGGGTTTTGGGTTGGTTGATATTACTCCCGATCTCCCGGTTAATGAAAAGAGCATTTGAAGAAAATTTGAGACAAATAAACAATGCGTCAAGTTTTGCAAAAACTTGACGCGGGAAAAGCCTGAATCAGCGCAGTCATCCCCCTGGGGAAGATCATCTTTGGAATGATGTGGCAAGCCTTTGCGTAAATAAAAAGGAGCCAAAAATGAATACGAAAAGGAAATGGGGAATAGCGTTTTTTTCATTCTTCGTTGGCTGTATGGGATTGGTCGCCGTTGGATTAATCGCCAACTGGGCAATTAACTACTACAAAACCATCCCGGAAGTTTGTGGTATGGACGATGACTCTGCAAAATTCGGACCGATTAAGGTCGGAACTGAAGTTATCCTGGGCCGTCACCGGGAGGTCAATACAACCGGCAAATGGGTCGTTGTCATGAGCAAATGGGGGGATGAGTCAACCACTTTACAGGACTATCGGGTTAGCAGGGAGTTTCCGTTTGAATTTATCAAGTCAAAAACAAATGAGGGGTACTTTATCTTTCTTATCGATTACGCCAATGGACAATGGGTGGTGGTCATGAATAAGATCGATGGCTATTCCAAGGAATATGATTGGGAAGTCAGCGAAGAATTTCCCCAAAGCTATATCAATGAGATGTGGGACAGAAAGTATGATGTTACGGATATTGAATATGGAGATGGGGTTTGGGCGGTCGTGGTATCTGAGGATACCAACTATGATGGTCAATCATATGCAAGAAGAAGTACTTTCGATGATGTGGAAGAGTTTATAACCGAAAAGGAAAGTGATAAATTCTATATCACTGATCTGGAGTATGGGCAGGGAGAATGGGTGGCTTTGGCATCAAAAGGTGGAAGTATACAAAGTCAATCATGGACGGAGACAAGGAATATATTTCCGAACGATTTCATTGAACTTCGAAAAAGGGAAAGATTTTACATATTTGATCTGGAAAACAAATTGGGGGATTGGGTATTGCTCACGCGCAGAGGTACCGGGCACACGGACCAGGACTGGTTTTTAAATGATGATTTCCCCGATGAAAAAATTAAAGAATACCGGGATGATGGTTTCTTTCTCACCAATGCCAGTTACGGCGATATTGGACCGGATAATTGGACTTATGAACAAAACAACTACGTTGGGCAAACAGCGACAGTCACAAAGCTGGACGGGACTGACAAACAAGGATGTCCAATTGTTCGAGTAAATCTTGATAGGGGAAATTGGGACTGGCGAATAAGAGACCTGACCCTTGCTTCGAATCATTCGATTGCCCCAAAATTCAGACCTTCTGCATACGCGGAGAATAGTGAGGGAACCTGGCGGGGGGAGGATGCAGTTATTGGCCTGGATGATGGCGCAAGAATTACAGTCTTTTCTGAATCATTTGAACAACCCGTAGAGGCTCTTATTGAACGTAACCCATCCAAGATTGCCTCACTTCCACCCCTGGGGGATGACGTGGTTCAATTGAGCGATTTCTACAATTTTCAGGTAACTGGTGAATTGATGGGACCGGTTCAAATTAGGATCCCCTTTGATCATTCCCTGATTCCGAACAGGCCGGGGGTCTTGACGATCGCTTATCCTACAAGCAATGGCTGGGAATTTTCGCCCGTATCATCCTACGATGGCTATGTTACCTTCCAGACCATGGAGTTGGGCGACCCTTTAATTGCATGGCACTTTGTGGAATTGGATCAAATAAACCTGGAGTATGAAGCTCGCCAATATTGCGAAAGGTTAATTCCGGTACAGGTAACGCCTGCTACGGGAACCTGGAATACAACCTTTACACTACGCGGGCGGGTGCTTTCCAATGATGAATTTGACTCCGATGTAAGTCATATTGGATTGGTGATCAAAGCCAATTATTGGCGGACTCCAACCGGAGGTTCGTACTATACGACAACAGACGAAAACGGCAGTTTTGAAATTAGTTTTAGCCCGGATAATAATGAATTTTTTTCACTAAACATGGATGGCATAAATGGTTTTCATGTCCTGGCTGAATGCGATTCGCCTAAGGGGAGTTTTTCTTCCACCAGTGAGGGGTGGACAACCTTTAAAATCAAGGGCGGTCAGACGACTGAATCTTCTCCAGGTGCATCAAATCCCGGGCAGATTAACGTTGATCTCACGAACAAGCACTGCGAAGCTCAAGACTTCTACCTGGATGGAAAGTTGATTTCAACTGTTGAACCTGGTGTAACTGTTACCTTCTCCACGAGTGAAGGTCAGCATACCATTCAAGTTTGCGATCCTAGAACCTCCAGTTGTGGTGAATTAATATCAGAATATTGGTCAATTTCCAGGCCGCTTAGCATCTCCCGGGGTGCATCCTGTGATGCCGCCCAGAATCCGCCATCCACCTATCCAACTCTGTATGCCGATCAAAACTATCAATGCCGCGAAGGTCCAGACAAGGCATATGGTCACGTTGCAGATATCTTTCAAGGCACAACATATAGAATTATTGGAAGGGCCAGCAATGGCTGGTATCTGGTGGCTATTGATTTAAATACGACGAGTAAAAAATCGTGCTGGATTGGCGGCGGTGTTGCCTCTGGAGATTTAAGTGGGGTCGAGTATTTCGAAGTGCAACCACCAGCGCAGTCCAATGGAACTTTACCAATTTATGATTTGAATTCATTCGTTAATAATTCGGATCAGGGTCAAGTCATTGGTTACTTAAGCTGCGACCAGGCTGCAAGCATGCAATGGAACTATGTTGCATGTGGCGGCACTCCTTATAACTGTTATCAAGCTCGCAGCGCTCTTTTTGGATACAACTCGGCAGTTTTGAAGACGGAAGAAGTTTTTGATGTTTGCGGGTTTGTGCCCAAGTAGTAATTTATACCTTATTAGGATTCCGATTGGCCCCCTACCTCGCCCGCAAGATTGCCGCGATCCTGCGAGCCAGAAAGAAAAATCTGGAGTTCGATTATATTGAAAAACGGATCTTGGAACTTGGATTGAACTCTGTATGGAGGGGATTGCTCGACGATATCGCATAAACCATCAACGCGTTATTCAAAACGAATTGATGGGTCTTTATACATCTTTGTAAATGGTAATTAGGGCTTTTTCGAGCCGATAGCCAGTGAAATACCCCCATTTCATTTTAATCTTCATATCATCACTATTACCGTCCCTGGAAATGCCATTTTCCTGATAACAACCGCAGTATAATTTGACGTGTCCGGCGGAAGGATTGAATTAAATATTACTTTATCAATAATATTTATTGCGGCACGATCAGCGGGTGAGCATACAATAAATACAAGGAAAGTAAATTTTAGATCTCGAAGTAAAAATGAATTCTCATCATAATACTGAAATTATTTTGCATTCAGCAAATAAGGATTTCCATGATTGATAGACAAAAAAACTTCTATGTTCAGGAAATACGATGAATGTACCCCATGAATTGATAGAACAATTTTCCCAAGGAAATGGAGCCGTATTTATTGGCGCCGGATTATCCATTGGAGCCGGACTGCCCAGTTGGGGCGATTTAATGGAAAGACTCAAGGTTGAACTGGAAGACTGCCCGACAGGCGCATCATACCCGGATATTGCCCAATACTATGAAATCCGGCATGGAAAGAATAGATTAATTACACGACTTCGCGAGGAACTTGACACATATGATGTCGTGCCCACCCCCGTCCATAATGCTCTTGTTAGATTAAAAGTTTCCCCGATATTTACAACCAACTACGATGATTTGATTGAAAAGGCGCTTGATGAGGCTCGAATAAAATTTGATACGATTGTGAATACTGTTGACGCCAGTTTTTGGTCTTCAGATCATTTGCAATTAGTGAAATTTCACGGGGACATTAATCAACCTGCTACCGTTGTGTTGACCAGCGAGGATTACGAAAGATACTTTCCTGATCACCCTGCACTCACCCGTCTCCTATCAACCACCCTCCAGACAAGCACACTGCTGCTCCTGGGTTACAGTGCCACCGATATAGATTTTCGTTTGTTGCTTACCCAAGTTCAAAGCGAATCCGGTGTATACGCAAGAAATGCATACGCGGTTATGTTCGATGCGCCGGATTTGGTAGTGAAGGACATGGAGCGGCGCGGCATAAAGATAATTAATTTTCAAGGAATACCACCCGAAGACCGAAGTATGCAATTGGGAAATTGGGTGAATGAACTTGGGCAGCAAATAAACGAAAAAAAAGAAGCGTTAACAAAAAAAGCGACAAGAAAAAAACTACCCAAAGAACCCTACAAATTTTTGAATTGGTTTGGCGAGGAAGATATTGCCATTTTTCATGGGCGTGATTATGAGATTAAGCGTCTTGTTAATCTGGTTGAGTCGCAGCGGATAACCGTCCTGTATGGAGAATCAGGAACAGGGAAAACCTCCTTGTTGAGGGCGGGTGTCATTCCTGTCCTGCGGGACAAGGGATTTTATGTGACATATTTCCGTCCGTTGACAGATCCATTCAGGGAATTAGGTGAGTCCCTGAAATCCGTATTTGGAGTTCAGGCAGAAGCACAAGTATCCATTCAGGATTTGGCAAAGAACAGGCTATCCAAGGGAAAGACTCTATTTATTATCGCAGACCAATTTGAAGAATTTTTCATTCGTCAGGGCTTCAACACTAGAAAAGACTTTGAGCTGGCTTTGAAGAATATTCTGGATATTCCAGGCAGTCATATCCATATCCTGCTTTCACTTCGGAGCGACTATCTCGACAGGCTGGATGAGTTTGAAGAAATTATGGGACGCGATCCGTTACGCTCCCGAATTCGATTGCATAATCTTGGTCCATCGAATGCCAGTGTGGCAATCCTGGAACCTGCGAAAGACTTTGAGATCAATCTTGATCAAGCCCTTTTGGAAAAACTGGTTTCCGACCTCGGTCACGGTTGGATTGCCCCTCCACAGCTTCAAATAGTTTGTTATTCTCTTTGGAAGAACTGGGTGGACAAGGGAAAGCCCGCTAACGGACTTACACTTGAAAGTTATTTTGAATTAGGCGCCACCGAAAAAATTCTTGAGAATTATCTGACACGCGTAATTCAGGACCTAAACAATGAAAGTATATTGGCTGAACTCTCGATCACGTTGCAACCTGAGTTGGCGCAAAGCACAGCGAAAGCCATTCTTAAGAGTTTGATAACTTCTGAACGGACAAAAATTGCGGTCAGCAGCAGAGAGATCACCCAGAGCGAGTTAATCCAAAGACTCAATATATTGCCGGACCAGATAAATGCAATCCTCAACTTTTTGCAAAATCGTAGGATCGTAAGGCACGTGCCAGACTCCCAATACTACGAGCTTGTCCACGAAGTTATGATAGGACAGGTCTGGAGTTGGGTAAGCGATGATGAGCGCCGCATTCTGGATATGCAGGATATTCTCCGCCGTGCGGTCACAGATTATCGACGTTTTCAAACCCTTCTATCTCCTGAATACCTGAACCTTGTAAGCGAGAATATTGGCAATCTTTCGTTCAATAATGATGAACTGGAATTGTTGTTGGCAAGCGCCATTAACTACAATTACACACCCAATATTTGGGTCGAAAGAATGAATTCGGATCATGCGATAGAGATTCTGGAAAAGCTGATTTCGACCGGACGCAAGGTGTTATTCCCGCAGATTTCAACAGCCTTGGGATACACAAAGTCACCCAAGGCCGTGCGCTATCTTGCGGAGTTCTGTAAGAATGAAAGCCGCGAAACCCAGAGGACCGCCGCTGCGGCAATGGCCAGACTCAATTTCCATAGCGTTGTACCTCCGTTGTTTCATTCATTGATGAGGGAGGAATCCTTACAACGATCCGCACCATTTTTGGAGGCGTTGGAAAAAATCCGACATGAAGAAGCCGTTGCGATGTTGATGTTGGTGGCCATGGAGCATAAGGATATTGGAGTTAGAAAACGCGCTACCAATGCTGTCATGAGATCGGATAATTTGAACCGCTTCAAACTCTTGACGAAGCAGCTGACCAGTGAGGATGTGTTAATCCGTAATACCGCCGTAAATGCCCTGGTAACGCTTGCTGAGGAACGACCTCGCGATTTAATAGATTTCTACAGCGAAGGCAGTGTTGAGACCCGAATTGCAGTCATTCGAAGCCTGCCTGGTACGAAAAGCAGAAACGCCTTCGAGTTGCTTGCGATTGCTGTTGCTGACTCCGATCCTGGAGTCCGTCAGGCTGCGATCCTGACCATTGGACAAACCCGAAATGAACAATCTGCGCAATTATTGTCCGGTGCCATTAATGATGATGACCCCAAGTTACGCAGCATTGCTGTGTCAGCCCTGTCCCAATTTGACCGCGAAATATTTCTTAATGTGATCGGGGATAGACTGACAGATGAAAGTGCTGAGGTCCGGTCTTCCATCATCAAGTCTCTGATTGCGCTTGACAACGACCGTGCAGCGGCCATGCTGGTCAGTATGATCAATGACCCGGATAAAGCAAATCAACAATCGATTATTTCCTCGTTTTTTAACCGGAACAATCAATATACCCGCGATGCATTGGCACAAGCCCGTTTTTTGGATGACCTGGAAACTCAGGCATTAATCGAACGCATCCTGAAAGAGATGCAGGAATTAAATAGATTGAACCAGCGTGTAACTTTATTGAAGGAAGGCAAGCCAGATGTTCGTTTGCAGGCTGCCAGAGAGCTTCATGATCTGGATTTTGAAATACTGAAGGGTTTCCAGCCAGAGGAAATCATCGCGCCTATTTATAATAATTTGCGGGACCAGGACGCCGCAACGAGTCGGGTATTAAGAGATTTTTTTGAGAAAATAAAGTTTGCGAGAAAAGAAGAATCCATATTGGCGGCACTTGCGGATCCTAATTCTAAAACCAGGAAGCAGGCTGTTCATGAATTGCAGAAATACAGAACCGAAGCATCCTATAATGCGATGCTTCAGGGGCTCAATGATGTAAATATGGATGTCCGGGTAGAGGCATTAAATTCAATTGGCGTGTTCAATGACATGAGGTCAGTAGACATCCTAACGAACATACTTAGGGATGCTAATATTAAAGTGCGCAAAAAGGCTTTATATGTCCTACTTAATATTATCAAATCCCAATCCCTGTCTGATTTGATTGAATCGTTAAAAAACGGAACGCTTGAAGTACGAAGGCAGTCAGCCATGGCAATGGGGGAATTGAAAGATATCCGCGCGACTGACGCCCTGATAACCGCTCTTAATGATGAAGCGCCAGAAGTTCGCCGTGAGGTCATCACCGCGCTTGGAATAATCAAGGACGATCGAGTCGCGGATGCTCTTCAGTCAAGGTTGGATTCCGATGAAGAGGACCATGAGATGCGGAAGTTGATATTGGATGCATTGGGGCATAATGGAAGTATCAAGGCAATTAATTCTTTGGTGTCCGTGCTGAATAGTGCCGATCAAGAGTTGCGTAAGTATTCAGCTGTGGTTTTGGGACGTTCGAAGGATCCGAGACTCGTTGATTTATTATCTGATGTTTTTGGCAGCGCATCTGTTGAAGTACGCAGATTGGGGGTTGCAATCTTGCGTCAACTCAACAATGACCGCGCAGTGACGCTTTTGATCGATTTTCTCGATGATAAGTCTGATGAAGTCAGAAGGGATGCATTATCAGCATTGTCCCTGTCTAGGGAGCCCCGAGTTGTTGATGCCGCGATCGAGGCGTTAAAAGACGCGAGCGTTGAAGTACGTATGCAGGCGATTCAGGTTCTTGGACATTTCAAAAATGATCGATCGATTGCAGCCATGATCTCAGCCTTGGCAGATGATGAGATTGAAGTTCGCTTGGATGCAATCTCGTTATTAAGGCGCTGGAAGGACAGCAGGACAGTTGAGTCACTAATAACTGCTCTTGCAGATCGGAACGCATATATGCGGCAACAGGCGGCTATATCCTTGGGCGAATTAAAGAGTATTCAAGCTCTGGATGCCCTAACCCTTTGTTTAAAGGATGAGGTTGTCGAGGTGCGTATCCAGGCAGTAATTGCATTAGGAAACATTAGAAATAGCCAGTCTATTGACGAACTTGGTAATATGGCTCTTGGCGATATTGATCCCGAAGTGCGTCAGGAAGCAGCGCTTTCGTTGGGAAAAATGAAAAATATTGCTACGCTGGACTTCTTACTTAAGGCCCTGAAAGATGAGGACGATAATGTCCGCCAAAAAGCGGCTTTATCATTAGGTAAGTTGAAAAATATCAACTCAATGGATGCGTTATTGGAGGCGGTGCATGATGAAAGCGTTGAAGTCCGCTTGGAAGTTATAAAGACACTGGGGCACTTCAATGATCCTCGAGTGATTGATGCAATGGCTATTGCCTTAGCAGATGATCATGTTCATGTGCGTCAGCATGCAGCCCTGGTAATCTTTCAATCAAAAAATGATACTCGCGCAACAGAAGCAATGATTGCGGCTATGTCAGATAAAGATGTAATCGTGCGGCAACGTATTTCGGCAAAATTTATTACTTTAAAAGATCCACGGTCGATTGATATCTTGCTTCATGCTTTACATGATGAAGATGTAAAAGTGCGCCTGCAGGCGGTAAAGGGACTTGAATATTTTACAGACCCCAGAATCGTTGATGCCCTAATGGCATCGATTACAGATGTTGACCCCAAGGTGCGATTACAAGTGATTAATTCCCTGTTCAAATTAAAAGAAAAACGAGCAATGCCAGCTTTGTCTGCTGCCTTGGGTGATGAAGATGCCAAGGTGCGTCAGCAAGCAGAATATGCAATCAAAAATCTCACGGAAGAATAGCAGCTTGGATGTAAGCTGCTCTATTCCTGACTGATTTTATTTTTGTTTGACCTTAACTGATGGCAGCACGCCGTCCGTCCACTAGATTAAGTCTGGTCTTCATTATTTGTAATCAATGACCATGTGATATTTTTCCATGCAAATTGTTTCAAGCCGCGTGTTTTGGGTCTTCCTTGCGATCTCCATGGCCCATTCTGTCAGTTCAAGGGCTGTAAGTCGATTGCCCCCAGGAATGAACTGGTAGTTGTACCCGGAATGACTGAGCCATAGCGCTTCCTGGGATTGGTTTCCCACTTTCCTTGCGACAGCCAAAGCACGGTCGTATAAATAACCGGCTTTTTGATAATCATGCTGCAATTGATGAACAATGCCCAGTCTTCCGACGCATTCAGATTCAAATTCCTTGTTTTTGGTCTGTTCAATAATCCGAAGCGCTTCCTGTAAATGAGAATCCGCATTCGAGAAATTTTTCTGATCAGTATCCATGCCGCCAAGCTGGATCAGGCAAAGTATCTTGCGTCTGCCATCGCCGATTTTGTGCGAGATGGACAAGGCCTGTTGCATAAGCGGGTAGGATCTGGCTGGATAACCATTGATCCTTTCGACGCGCCCCAGTCCGTATATGGATGCGGCTTCAAATTTTTTCAGCCCGGTCTCTTTGAGCAATTCTCCGGCCCTCGTGTAGCATTTGACTGCATCTAGGGTTTTACCCAGGTCGGAATGCGCGTCTCCCAAGCTGCAGAGCAGTTGTACCTGCCCTCCAATATCGCCAGTCTTTTCCGCCAGTTCCAGCCCCCGTTGATAATAAGTGAGCACGTAATAATATTTTCCAGCCAGATAATATAAATCCCCCAGGCTTGTCCATACTCTTTGCTCGCTCTCCTCGTCATGGGCTGCTTGTGCCAGATCCTGTGCGTGCAACAACAATTCAATGACGTTCCTTGGCTTGCCAGCCAGCGCCTTGATCTCACCCTTATTCAATTCCCAATTCCTGTTGAATTTCATGGCTTCGTTCACACTTCGATCCCCAATCCGATCCCTGACAATATCAGAAGAACTTGGTCTGTCCTCCATCACTAAATAAACGTTCGCCAGACTGCATAAGTGACGGGACTCAGTCCCAAGGTTTTTGATTTTTCGGGAGATCCTGAGTGCATTTCGGAAGGCAGTGATCGCAGCATTGTAGTCTGCCAGGGACTCGTAAGCCTCGCCAAGTCTTCTCCAGCAATCTTCGCCAAACGCGGTCTCTTCGACCTTGGAGTTAAGAGCAATTGCTTTATTAAACTCCTCCTCTGCCGCCTTCGGTTGACCGGTATATTGCAGGATCCTTCCCCTGATGCCGTGAAGTGCCGCACCATTTTCAAATCCCAGCAGGGCAAGATGCCATTGATCGATCACTCGGCGCCAGTGAAATTGGTGATGGATGCTTTCAGTGTAATTTCCTGTCAAGAGTTTGCCAGCCAGGAATCGCACCAGTTCATCGGTATTGTAATAAAGCCTGGTTCCATTTGAGAAATTTCCAAACGGATTCCGATCTTCCTTGATTCGAATATCCTCCGCTCTTTGCTTTGTC
>Ga0268298_10001567_pt1 | contig 26672 bp, 24 predicted proteins | sample WWTPWeurt_MetaG_FD_194462 | JGI IMG/M metagenome (GOLD analysis project Ga0268298, IMG submission 194462) | Activated sludge microbial communities from WWTP in Nijmegen, Gelderland, Netherland - WWTP Weurt | ecosystem: Engineered > WWTP > Aerobic digester > Activated sludge | place...
TGTTTGTTGTAACTTTTAAGGGAATGGATGTTGGCGACACATCCGAGATCTATGATCTGATCGTTAATTATCATATAGGCGGCGTTGTGCTTCTGGCGCAGAATGATAATTTCACCGCTGCTCCAGACACGCTAACTCAGACACACGCCATGATCGAAACCTTGCAGCGTGTGGCCTGGGATACATCCACTGCTCCGGTTACTGACTCTGTCAGCGGACTCACCCAGGGGAATTCCGCTTTTGTACCGCTTCTGGTTGGTGTCGCGCAGGAGGGGAATGGATACCCAACCGATCAGATCCTAAGCGGTCTAACGCCGCTGCCAAGTGAAATGGCGATCGGCGCGACCTGGAATACCGGGCTTGCGCAGCAGGTCGGGGAAGTACGCGGGCGCGAACTTTCTGCGCTGGGTTTTAATTTATTCTTTGGACCGTCTCTGGATGTGTTGGAAGCGCCTTCGATCTCCGGCGGAGACCTGGGAACCCGTGTTTTTGGTGGCGATCCATATTGGGTCGGTGAGATGGGGCGCGCTTATATTACCGGCTTGCATACCGGCAGTAATAACCAGCTTCTGGTGATTGCAAAGCATTTTCCCGGTGTTGGCGGCTCAGACCGCCTTCCTGAAGAGGAAGTTTCAACCGTTCGTAAATCCATTGACCAATTAAAACAGATCGAGCTTTCGCCGTTCTTTGCGGTTTCAGGGAATGCAACTTCTCCCGAAATGACAGTCGATGGGCTGCTGGTCTCGCATATTCGTTATCAGGGATTCCAGGGCAATATCCGCGCGACCACGCGACCGATCAGTTTTGATCCGCAGGCGTTGAAACAGATCCTGGCTTTGCCCGAATTTTCCACCTGGTATGAGAATGGCGGATTGATGATCAGTGACGATCTCGGCACGGCGGCGGTTAGTGATTTTTATGCGTCTGGCGGCGGGCAGTTCCTGGCGGTTACCGCTGCGCGTGACGCATTTCTCGCGGGCAATGACATGATGTATCTCGGTAATATTATTTCCAGTGATGCCCCGGACACGTTCACATCCACGACCCGCGTGATCGATTTTTTTGCGCAGAAATATGAGGAAGACCCGGCCTTCGCTCAACGGGTGGATACTTCTGTCGCGCGCATCCTTGCTGTAAAGTCTGGTATTTACGAAGATTTTGTTTTTTCAAATGTGGTAACGCCGCTTAATGCGTTGGCCAATATCGGCACCGCGACCGATGTCACATTTGATGTGGCAAGAAATTCAGCGACGTTGATCAACCCCGATATTCAAGACCTCGCGTCTGTCCTGCCGCTTCCACCCCAATCGGATGAACGGATGGTGTTTATTACAGATACCGCGGGTTACAAACAATGCAGTCAATGTGCAGAGCAATCATCACTTGCAGTGGATGCGTTGCAGGAGGCTGTCCTTCAACTATACGGCCCGCAAAGCGGGAATCAAACCGCGAATTTCAGGTTGACTTCCTATTCATTAAGTGATTTGCAAACCCTGCTGGATGATCTTGAAATCCCGTTGATCCAGGATGACATCACCCGCGCAGATTGGATCGTGTTTTCAATTACAGATTCTTCTCAAGGGCAGGCGGCTCTTGTCAGTCGTTTCATGCGAGAGCGCCCCGATCTGTTATTGGACAAGCGCATCATTATGTTTTCTTTTGGCGCGCCTTACTTTTTTGACACCACCACCATTTCAAAATTCACAGCCTATTCCTCACTTTACAGCAAGCAAACGCAATTTGTGGATGTCGCAGCGCGGCTTCTATTTCAGGAGCTTACTCCGATCGGAGCTTCGCCTGTTTCGATTCCCGCAGTTGGATATGAATTGATCTCGGTGCTGACTCCCAACCCCGATCAGATCATCCCGCTCTTTCTTGACCTTGAAGTTGTTCCTGAGATTCCCGATTCTCTGATCACCCCCGAGCCGACTCCAATCCCGCTTTTTCAAATCGGCGACACCATCGCGATCCGCACTGGCCTGATCACAGATAATAATGGGAACCCGGTGCCGGACGGCACGCCTGTTAAATTCTCCATGATGCTTACAGGAGAAGGTGCCGGCATCCTGCGTCAAGTGGACGCCGTGACTACTCAGGGGGTGGCGCGTGCCGCGTTCGGTCTCGACAAACCCGGCCTGCTTGAGATTAATGTGACCAGTGATCCGGCCGTGATCTCCAATATCCTGCAGTTGGACGTCTCGCAGTCCGGGGCCGTGGCGGTGACGGTTGTTGTCCCGGAGTTGACCGAAACTGTCGCTTCACCCACGCCTGAACCGCCGGTTGTGGAAGTTGTGGATGATTATATTTCGACCGAAGGCTATCCGCGTTTGTCCGCCTGGTTTGTTGCGATCTTAATGATCGTCTTTTCTACCGGAATTGGATACGGCGTGGGGATACAAGTTGTAAATCGCCGTACCGCTTTCCGCTGGGCATTGGGCATCGCGCTGGGTGGTCTGGCTGCGTATAATTATCTTGCTTTTGGGTTGTTCGGCATCACGAACTGGCTTAGCGCAGGCGGTATAACCGGATTGGTCACCTTCGTGATCTTTGGCGAATTGCTCGGCTTTGTTGTCGGTTGGATCTGGTCCAGAAGATAAGAATACGGGATATACAATAATTGACAAGGAAAAAAAACATGTCTGTGCAAAAAAAGAATAAAGAAAAAGAACCCCCGATCCTGTTTGATAAAACACAAGCCATTATCAAACAGGCCAATTTATTATTGCACGGAACACTGATCACCTATTTCAACAATCCGCGTGGAAGCGTCTGTCATGACGACGTTCTGGCTTTGTATGAACTGCTTGAAAAGATAGGACATCAGGAAAAGATTTATCTCTTTATTAAATCAAGCGGCGGGAATGGACAAGCCTCCCTGCGGCTTGTAAATCTTTTACGCCAGTATTGCAGGGAGGTTGTAGCGGTCATTCCCTTGGAATGCGCTTCCGCTGCGACCATGATCACCCTGGGCGCGAATGAAATTCAAATGGGACCGATGGCTTACCTCACACCAGTGGATACGTCGTTGACCCACTCACTCTCACCGATTGACCGCGACAATGACCGCGTCAGTGTCAGCCTGGATGAATTGACTCGCGTTGTCCGCTTGTGGCAGGCGCAGAACAGTGACGCCAAAGAGAATCCATATCAGGAATTATTTCGGCATGTCCATCCGCTCGTGATCGGCGCTGTCGACCGGGCAGAGTCACTTTCGATCATGCTCAGCAAGGAATTGCTCGCCTATCACATTGAAGATGATCAAATGCAGGACCAGATCGCCAGCGCACTGAACGCAAAATACCCATCGCATGGCTATCCCATTTTGTTTGAAGAAGCCAAGCGTATCGGTCTCAAGGTTAGTCACCTTGCCCCTGAGATCAACTCCCTTTTGCTTGAGCTGAATGAACTTTACAGCGAAATGGGTCAGCGTGCCACCACCGACTTCGACGATACCCATGCGCATGGCAATGAAATTCTAAATATTTGGGAGTCGACGGATGTGCTTGCTTACTACCAACAAGACAAGGATTGGTTCTATCGCACCGAAGAGCGCCGCTGGATCTCCCTCAACGACATCAGCAGTTGGCGGCGGGTTTTGAAGGTGGGGAACAGGGTTGAGAAGACGATTTTGCATATTGCCTAAACCTGTGCAAAACCTGTGCAATATGTTATGATCTGTTTATCAGATTATGGAAAATCCGTGTCTGTGCTGATGCGGATTTTATTTTAATAAAAATGAAGGTGTAAAAGAAAAATGGCAAATCAAGCCCAGCTTAAATTCAATGACCCCGCTCCCGATGTTACATTGCTTGACGGGGAAGGGAAGCCCATTCAGCTTTCCTCGCTTTGGCAGGATAAGGTACTTGTCCTTGCGTTTACCCGTCACTTTGGATGTCCGCAATGCAAAGAGATGCTCGATCAATTGATCGACTCGCATCAAGCCCTGACCGAGAAAGGGCTGCGTCTTGCGATCATTTCCCACGCTTCGGCAGAATCAGCCAAACAGTTCTGCGACCTGCGCGCACCCAGCGCTATCTGTCTCGCCGACCCAGACCGCGCAGCCTACCATGCGTATGGTCTGTATCAAGGCACGCTCTGGCAAACCCTGCTCTCACCGCAGATCTGGATCTCCAACCGCAAGTTGGCGCGCACAAAGGGATATCAACCCGAACTCCCGCACGCGGGCCAGGATGCGTATCAAATGTCTGGAACATTCATCATCGGCACGGATGGACGAGTCCGTCTCCCATACTACTACGAAGATATCGCCGATCATCCACCCGTTGACCTGATCCTGCACGGCATCATGGGCGCCGACTGGAACAAACCATATGACAGCAAACCGCTTTTATAAAAACTCAAACGATAAAAACCAAACATGAAAAATTTTTTTCTCGCTACATATCTCGCAGTAAAAGAAGTGATCCGTAATCGCGGCCGATTTTTGCTCGTCGCTCTGGTGATCGCGCTCATCACTTTGCTTGTGTTGTTCATTGCCGCTCTGGGTGAGGGACTTGCCAATGGCAATCGTCAATACGTTGCAAATCTGGATGCGCAGCTGATCGTCTTTTTGGAAAAGTCAGACTACAGTATTTCCGCCAGCCGATTGGAGACAAACACAGTCAAGGCTGTGCGTCGTGTGGAAGGCGTTGAAGATGCAGGCCCGGTCTATACCTCAACCACTGAAATTGTTTCCCTGCCGGAATCGTTGAAAGTATCCATGCTCGGGGCGGAAGCGGGAAAGCCGGGCATGCCTTCCATCATTGACGGACGAGATTTTCGCGGCGGTGAAGCCCGCGAAGCAGTCATGGATCGCAACGTTGCTTTGCGTTCAGACCTGAAAATTGGCGATACGATTCAGATCCGCTCCACACAGGGAACGGATGATAAGTTTTTTGATCTCGTGATCGTCGGCATGGTGGATGGCCAATCGTATTTCTTCCAGCCCACGATCTTTGTTCCCGCCGCGACGTGGGAAAAGATCCGCCCGCAATCGGAAGCGGAGTTGAATAGTGATACCCCATATCCTAATATCATCGCTGTCAAACTGACCGATCCCGCGCAGCTGGATGTCATGGCTACCCGTTTGGTGGATGAAGTCTCAAACATAGAGATTGCTGATCTTGCAACGACCATCAACAATATTCCAGGATATTCAGCGCAGCAGGGAACTGTGCAGACCCAGGGTGTCTTCACTTTGTTGATCGGTATTCTGGTGATCGGCGGCTTTTTCCAAATTCAAATTTTGCAAAAGGTACCTCAGATCGGCGTGTTGAAAGCCATCGGCTCGTCAAATGGGGTGGTGGGTCTTTCAGCGGTGATCCAGATCATTGTGGTGACAGCTCTCGGCGTAGGTATTGGAGGCGGACTGACCTATCTGTTCTCGTTGGGTTTCCCGCCCACGATTCCATTGGTGTTCAACGGTTCGAGATCCTTGATCGCTGTTGCATTGTTGTTGGGGATTGGACCACTCGGCGGCATGGTTTCGATCATTTACGCAGTCCGCATTGAGCCGCTGAAGGCTTTGAGATTAGGGTAAAAATATGAGTTCTGTTGCTTTGGAAGTTCGTGATCTGGTTAAATCATTTGCGTTGGATGGCGCTACCATCAACGCTGTAGATGGTGTTTCGTTTCAGGTAAACTCTGGCGAATTTGTGGCGCTGGTGGGGCCAAGCGGTTCAGGCAAGACAACCATGCTGTCCATTCTTGCCGCGCTGCTCACTCCCACTACAGGACAAGTTCTGATCGATGGTCAGGATCTTGCGCAAATGAACGAAAAGAAACGCGTGAAGCTGCGCCGTGAGAAGATAGGCTTTACCTTTCAGTCCAATAATTTAATTCCATACCTTACTGCTCGTGAGAATGTGGAGTTCATGCTGCGCTTGAATAATAAACTTGACCGTGCGGGCCGCATCCGTTCGGATGAATTGCTGGCGCGTCTTGGTTTGTCTGACCGATTGCATAATCTGCCCGCCCAAATGTCAGGCGGGCAGCAGCAGCGCGTAGCCATTGCGCGCGCGCTGATCCACAATCCTGCCGTTGTGCTGGCTGATGAACCGACCGCCTCGCTGGATACGGAACGCGCTTTCCAAGTTGTGGAAACTTTCGCGCACCTTATCCATGAAAATGACCGTGCTGGCATCATGGTCACGCACGACTTGCGCATGTGCCAGTTCGTTGACCGTGTACTGCAGATGCAGGACGGAAAATTGGTGCGAGTCTATGAATCAAAGCAGGAAATTTTGGAACTCGCACAAGGGGTATTGAAACACTAAAAAGTAGTGGAAAATTTTGGCAGTAAAACGAAAAGCCTTCGAAACTTTAGCTTCGAAGGCTTCTTTGTTACTAATCACTTGCTCTTACGCTGTTTCCAAATACTTGGTGATCTCGTAATCGGTCACACGCAGGCGGAACTCATCCCACTCTTCCAGCTTCGCGCGCATATAGGCTTCGAACAAATACGTGCCGAGCGCGGATTTCAATACTTCATTCTTCTCCAGTTCAGAAAGCGATTCAGCCAGTGAACCAGGCAGTTCGGTCACACCCAATTTCGTGCGTTCTTCTTTGTTGAGGTGATACAGGTTGATGTTGTTGAGCGGCTTGGGCGCGGTAAGATTTCTGTCAATGCCGTCCAGCGCGGCGGCAAGCATCACAGTGAATGCCAGATACGGGTTGCAGGATGGGTCAGGGAAGCGCAGTTCAGCGCGAACCGCCTTGTCCCGTCCTTCGGTGTAACGCGGAATGCGGATCAACGCGGAGCGGTTCTGCTGAGCCCAACCGATATAGACTGGTGCTTCATAACCGGGCACCAAACGCTTGTAGGAGTTCACGGTCGGGGCGACCACACCTGCGAGCGCGCGTGCATGTTCCAACTGACCCGCGATGAACGAATATGCCAAAGGTGAAAGATGGGCGGCATCACTCTTATCGAAGAATAAATTTGCACCGGTTTTTGTGTCGAAGAGGGATTGATGGCAGTGCATACCTGAGCCATTAATGCCATACACAGGCTTGGGCATGAAAGATGCGGTCAGTCCGTGTTGGGCCGCGATCGCCTTCACAGTGTATTTCAAAGTCAGCACATTATCGGCCGCCTTCAAAGCGTCGGCGAAGCGGAAGTCAATTTCATGTTGTCCCAGGGCAACTTCGTGATGACCGACTTCCACATCCAGACCCATTGCGTCAAGCGCTTCCATTAACGCGGTGCGCACTACAACGGCTTCATCGAAAGATGAGAAGTCAAAATAACCGCCTGTGTCGTGAGGGACAGGGTGAACTCCCTGGCCGTTTTCGCCTTTGAACAGGAAAAACTCCGGCTCGGGTCCAATGTTGAGCATCCAGCCGCGATCGGCGATTTTCTTGAGGATGCGCTTCAAAGCACCGCGCGGATCTCCTTCGAATGGTTCGCCGCCGGGGGTGTAGATATCGCAAAACACGCGCGCGCGTTTTGAATCAGCTGCTGACCAGGGCAGAACAGCGTAAGTATCGGGGTCAATGATCAGGCGCATATCACTTTCCTGAATACGTGCAAAACCTTCCACCGATGAACCATCAAACCATGCGCCGTCTTTCAGCACATCTTCGAGGTGACGCACAGGCATGTCCACGCTCTTCACCGCGCCCATCACATCTGTGAATTGCAATGAGATGAACTTGACATTATCTTCCTTCACTTTCTTAACTAAATCTTTTGGATCCATTTCTTTTCTCCTTTTTAATTTGGTTCTGGAGTTCAGCAGTTTATTACCTTGTGGGTGTTGCTGGATCATCTCCAGGTTATAAATGATAGCTGACAATCTTCAACATTCTTTTGTTTACTGGTCATTCTTCATACGCCCTCGCTTCTTCCTCACCTGCACTGGCGTGCGGCGCAAGTGTCACTTTTGGCTTGCTCCTGCTATTAATAAAGACCACAGATCCGATAATGATCGCTGTTGCCAGTCCAATGCGTGGCTCCAGTGTTTCATTTGCCAGCCAAACCCCAAGCAAAATAGCCACGATCGGGTTGACATACGCGTAGGTCGCAACCAGCGAGATTGGCGCGTTTTGCAACAACCAGGTGTACGAACCAAAACCAACGATCGAACCTATGGTGATCAGATACCCCAGACCGGCCAGGGATCGAGTGGAAACCTCTGCAGGATTCCATCCATTCAACTCGCCTGTGACCAGCGAGACAATGAACAAACCAATACTGCCCATCAGCATTTGTGCGCCTGTTGACATGAGAGATGCCTTGGGCAGGTCTGCGGACTTGCTATATACAGAGCCTGTTGCCCAAAGCAAACAAGCGAAAAGCAATGCTACCACCCCATAAATATTTAATCCCGCCCCCGCGGCAGCTTCCGTGGGATTGATCAGAACATAAATACCGAGGAAGCCGATCAACAATCCAACAATGGACTGCCAATTGGGCTTGACTCCATTTGGGCGGATCGCTTCTGCGACCACCAGGAATAACGGAACAGACGCGATGATCAGCGCCGCGATGCCCGAAGGGATGAATTGCTCTGCCCACGAAACCAGTCCGTTGCCGCCGAGCAGGAGAAAATTGCCAATGATGGCTGTGGATATCCACTGCCTGCGGGTGGGCATTTGCTGTCCTGCCGCGCGCTGCCAAATGACGAGGATCAAGCCTGAGGCGAGGAAACGCACTCCCGCATGAAAAAATGGAGGAATGGTCTCTATCGCAACTTTAATACCCAGATAAGTTGAACCCCAAACAATATATAACGCGAATAACGCCAGCCAAATTTTAGATTTCATTTTTTCCTTGTTGTTCCATGTCATTGCGAGGAGGGTGCTCTATCCAACGACACTCCCTGGCACTGCCCGCCAGTGCAGGCGTGCAACCTGCCGTTAATTGGAACCTGCTTCGCGCAAAGCGCTCGTAGCGACATGCTCTCTAGCCAGCAGCGCTTTCTTTCTTGCCGCGCCGTAGCGATAATTTCCAAATTCTCCGCTCTTGCGAATGACCCGATGACAGGGGATCAGTACCGCAATTGGGTTATGTCCAACGGCTGTGCCAACCGCGCGCACTGCATTCGGATTCCCGATCTGCGCGGCAATATGTTCATAGGTGGTCACTGTGCCGGTTGGGATCTTGAGCAATGCTTCCCAAACTTTTATTTGGAAGTTCGTCCCGCGCAGGTAAAGCTTGAAAGGCGAATCAGATTGACGGTCGCCCGCAACGGGCTGCGCCAAAAAGATGCGAGCCGCCAATGAGGCTGTGGCTCTGTGATCCTCGAGCATCTTGGCTTGATTCCACGTGGAAACTAAATTATCAAGTGCCTGACCTTCGCTACTCTCGAAAAAACTTAGATTGCAGATTCCTCGCTCTGTCGAGGCGATCAGACATTTTCCAAACGGCGTATGATGAAAGCCGTATTGAATCGTCAATCCTGCTCCGCGTGTCTTGTATTCGCCCGGCGTGACCGCCTCTGTGTTTACGAACAGGTCATGCAAGCGCCCCAAACTCGATAACCCCACTTGATGGGTGGTATCGAGCAGGTTTTCAGACCGGGCAAGCAGGTCTTTGGCATGCTCCTTTGTCAGGAATTGCATGAAACGCTTTGGACTAATGCCCGCCCAGCGCGTGAACATGCGCTGGAAGTGATATTCGCTCACGCCAACTGCGGATGCGATCTCTTCCAGTTCAGGCTGGCGATTTACATTCGCTTCAATGTACTGAATTGCCAGTTCTATCAATTTATAGTGTTGTGAAAGTTCAAGATTATGTTCCATAACGATCTCCTTTTTGATGTTGGAGATTGTATTGGTTCATTTGTAAAGCGGCGACCCGTTTCTTGCTCATTTTTTTTCACATGCTCTATAAACTTGATGGGTATCCCTACTGGAGGGGGAATACCTTATGTACGAGACCTTTCAGGTTTTCACAGACAATAAAAAAAACAGGCATGCTCGGGCATACCTGTTTTAATACACAATAGTATTAAAAAGAAACGCCCTTCCAACAAATTACAAGCAACGCTCTCCTGCTTGTATTCACCGCGTTCACCTTGTCCCAAACATTACTGTCTGGTTTTCAGTGGCGAGCAACCGATACCGTTTTGCTCAAAACGCTTGCTTTGGAAGGGAGAAGGAAGTCCGTGATATGACTTCGAAGGCATCCGCTGATCTATCCGATTTTCTTGACCTCGTTTGGTTGAGGACAATTAGCGTCCCGCTCACACGGGAGAACCTTCACCTCGTGATCTTGTTTTGTCGTTTACATGACACCAAAAGACCCAGCCGCTTATATCTCCATTTGTTTGTCTTACAATGCCGCGTATTGTATACGCAGCAAAGGTGCTCGTCAAGTAACAATGTATCATGGATAAAGAAACACCCCGCACGTGCCGTGTATCACCAGGTTTTGAACCTGCAAGTGCAGGTGGGTCCCTACCTAGAAACGCCGCCTTGGCTCAGGCCTATCGCGTTATTCCTATTAAGTTAAGGACCCTTTTAATATGTATTGGCTCAAAACGTGAAGGCGATATCACGAACACAGAAGGGCTGTGATTCTTATACCATAATCAGCGGTGCAAGTATAGTTAAAAATTAATATCCCTTAATTGCAGTTTTGAAAAACTTGTTGATTTCATAATTATTTTGTGCTAGTCTGTATCTATCGAATCTTACCTTATACAATGGAGGCAGAATGGCTACAGTTCCAGGTATTGATGTATCTCATTGGGATGCGGGTATTGATTGGCCCAAGGTGCGTGCGACCGGCCAACGTTTTGTGTTTGCTAAAGCCACGGAAGGTATTGTTTATAAAGATGATACTTTTAAGGATAATTGGTTTGGCGCAAAATCTGCGGGGCTTTTGCGCGGCGCGTATCATTTCTTCCGCTGTAATGTGGATGCGAAGAAGCAGGCGGATTACTTTATTGATTATGTGCGTTCGGTAAAAGATGACGGTGAACTTCCGCCTGTGCTTGATCTTGAATCCAATGACGGCGTATCGAAAGAAAAGATCGTGACCGCCGCGAAGGTTTGGCTTGATCGGGTCGAAGCTGCCTTTGGAAAGAAACCCATTATTTATTCAGGACAATATTTTCTACAGGATTATCTTGTACTGCCCGGAGGCGGACCCCCACCATGGGCCAAGAATTATCCGCTCTGGCTGGCGCAATATCCAAACCAATATGTTGAAGGAATGAAACCCTTCCTGCCGCGCGGCTGGTTTAATTGGGCGATCTGGCAGCACAGTGACAAGGGCAGGATCAATGGGATCAATGCCTCGGTGGATATGAATCTTTTTAACGGCACGCTTGAGGAGTTGTATAAATTTGCGGGTGCGGCAATCCCGGACCAAACGCCTAAAATTCACACCGTTGGCGCTGGTGATAGTTTTGAATCCATTGCCAATAAATATGGGGTGACCGTGCGCGAATTGGTTTCGGAAAACCTGCAATTGCTGAAAGCCGGGGATCAGCTGACCGTGCCGGTTGCGATTGCCATTCCTCAGGAAGGTGTCACTGAAAGCACATCTTCTACTTCCACACGAACATATACCGTGCAGACAGGAGATACTCTTTCATTTATCGCGGTGAAATTCAATACAACAATCGCTGCGATCGCCAGTGCTAATAATATTAAGAATATCAATAACTTGAAAGTGGGGCAGGTATTGATAATACCCTAAACAAAAAACTCGGAGGTCTTCAAGACCTCCGAGTTTTGATTTAAGGATATACCCTTTTGATCGTTCTCGGGAAGGCGATCGCCTCGCGGACGTGTTCATTGCCGCAGATCCAGGATGTGACCCGTTCGGTTCCCATGCCAAAGCCTGAGTGCGGGACCGAGCCATACTTTCTCAGATCGAGATACCACTTGAAAGCCTCTTCAGGAAGTTTCTGGTCGCGGATGCGCTGGAGCAGGGCGTCGGGGTCGCTGATGCGCTCCGAGCCGCCGCAGATCTCGCCGTAGCCTTCGGGCGCGAGCAAATCCACGCTCTTGCAGACTTCGGGACGGTTGGGCCACGGTTCCATATAAAAGGCTTTAACAGCGGTCGGGTAGCCATAGACAAAGACGGGCTTATCGAATTGCTGAGTGATGATCGTCTCGTGCGGTGCGCCAAAGTCGATCCCCCAATCGAACTTAAGCAATTCCTTCTTTTCGGGGTCGGTTTCCTGTTCGTATTTTTCCTGCAAGATCTTTGCGGCATCATCATACGAAATGCGCGGGAAGGGTGCCTTGATATTCTCCAATTTGGAAATGTCACGCCCAAGGGATTTCAACTCAGGCATACGGTCACGCAAGACGCGCTGAACGATGTGAGTCAGCATCTGCTCTTCGATCTCCATGAGACCATCCAAATCGCAGAAGGCGATCTCAGGTTCGAGCATCCAGAACTCAGTCAGGTGGCGGCGGGTCTTTGACTTCTCCGCGCGGAAGGTGGGGCCAAAGCAATAGACTTTTCCAAACGAGAAGATATTCGCCTCGTTATAAAGCTGCCCAGTTTGCGCGAGATAGGCTTTGCCTTCATCAAAGTATTCGGTTTCAAAAAGGGTGGTCGTGCCTTCGGCGGCGGCTGGAGTTAAGATGGGAGTACTCATTTCAACAAAGCCGTTGGTGTCGAGCCATTCACGTGTTGCAGCCATGACGGTTGCGCGCACACGCAGGATCGCCCACTGACTTTGCATCCGCAGCCACAGGTGACGATTGTCGAGCGCAAAATCCACGCCATGGTCTTTGAGCGACATGGGATAGTCCAGCCCCGCTTCCTGCACGATCACGATCTGCTTCACCCCGACTTCATACCCGCCGGGGATGCCAGGTGCGCGCTTATCTTCGCGGACTGCACCTGTGATAATGACTGATGACTCTTGCGGCAGTTTTGAAACCCTGTCGAAGACCTCAGGCTCAAGGTCGCCTTTGAATGCAACGCATTGCACAAAGCCAGAGCCGTCGCGCACAAGCAAAAATACCAGCTTGCCCTTATCGGTGCGGTTATAGACCCAGCCCTTGATGGTTACTTCCTGTCCTACGTAATTTGAAATTTGTGTAACGCTGACATGTTCAGCCATAAGATAATTCCTTTTGATATTTAATTTGTTCAATTATAGCAGATGTAAATTATCGTTCTTCATATAATTGCATCATCCCGCCAACATGATCATGTTCACCCCAGGCTCGACCAACTGACGATAAAAATCATTCATCTGTTCTGGGGAATAGGTTGAATCCGTATCTAACCACCATGTCAGCAGGGAAATAAATGAACTGGCAATGTGATACGAAAGAATTTCAGGCGGAAACCCTTTTTTTCGTTTTGCCAATTGTTGTTTCAGATGTTCAGCCAGATACGCGGATAAATATTTTTGAATATAAGTCAGGGCAATGTTCCCGCCCTGTTTGCCAGCCATCGCTTTGTAAAGCCTGCGCTGGCTTTCCGCATGTTGAAACATGGAAAGGCTCAATCCCCATGGACCTTCGTTGTTGGCAGAGGCGGCGTTGAGATGTTTTTCAAACTCCGCCCACAGATGTTCAAACCCGCTGAGGAGTAAATCCTCTTTATCTTGAAAATGCGCGTAAAACGTGGAGCGCCCCACGTTGGCGCGGTCAATTACATCCTGCACGGTGGCGGCTTCAAATCCTTTTTCCAAAATGACGGCGATCAATGCTTCCTGCAATAACTGGCGCGTGCGCTTAATGCGCCGATCCACTGTTTTTGTTGGCATGGGTCTTTCTCCTTTTTCCTGGTGGTCGAGCAGCCCCGAATGTCCTTTGAGGGGCATATCGAGAGCATCGCTGAATATGAACAATTCACATTGTTTTGTTCAGTATTGAACATTTATGGGTATTTTGGTTGTTGACTTCCAATCAATACACTCGTATAAGTAATAAAACATAGTGTTCGAAAACGTATATAGTGTACATCATTTCTGCAAAAAAGAAAAGGAGAAGCATCAAAGTGGAAACAAAACTTATTGAATTGCTCGGTGTCAGCAAGGCATACGATGTGGCGGCGGGAAAATTTCTCGCACTCAAAAATGTGGATATGCAAGTCGGCGCGGGCGAGTTCGTGGCGGTGGTTGGAAAATCGGGCAGCGGAAAGTCCACGCTGATCAACATGATCACAGGCATTGACAGCCCCACTGCGGGCGAAATCTTCGTCGCGGCGACGCCCGTCCACGATTTGGACCAGGAACAACTCGCGGTCTGGCGCGGACGAAATGTGGGCGTGGTCTTTCAATTTTTCCAATTACTCCCCACGTTGACCGTCTCCGAAAACATCATCCTGCCAATGGATTTTTGCGGTGTGATCCCCGCGCGTGACCGCAAGGAACGCGCGTTTGCTCTGCTGGAAAAAGTGGGCATCGTGGAACAGGCGGATAAACTCCCATCGGACCTATCGGGCGGGCAGCAGCAACGGGCGGCGATTGCGCGCGCGTTAGCGAACGATCCGCCCATCATCGTCGCGGATGAACCTACGGGCAATCTTGATTCGCATACATCGGACGCGGTCATGCAATTATTTTCCGAACTCGCTGCCGAAGGCAAAACAGTTGTCATGGTCACGCACGAACGCGACCTGACTCGTTTCTTTACGCGCTCCATTACTTTGGCGGATGGAGCCATCATCAGGAGCGGAAATGAATAGCCCACGTTGGAAAAAAATGTTGCGCGACCTGCAAGCCGCGCGCGGACGCATGCTAATGATGACTGTCGCGATTGCGGTCAGTATCTTTGGTGTGGGAACCATTCTCGGCGCGTACACCATCCTGACTCGCGAGATCAGCCGCAATTATTTGGGAACAAATCCCGCCTCGGCATTTTTGGAATTGGATCAGGTCGATGATTCTCTGGTTGAAGCAGTCCGTCAACAGCCCAACATCGCAGACGCGGAAGCAGGTTCATGGGTCACGGCGCGAGTCGAAACCAAGCCTAATGAATTTTTGCCTTTACTGTTATTTGTGGTCAAAGATTTTGAAACCATGCGGATCAGCACGTTCAGCCCCGAAGCAGGCGCGTTCCCTCCACCTGTAAACACCATTCTGCTGGAACGCGAAGCGCTCACTCTGTTGAAGATGAAAATCGGCGATATGCTCTCGGTTCAGACTCCCAGCGGCACGAAGCAAAGCATTGAAATTTCAGGAACCGTCCATGACCCCAGTCTCGCGCCCGCGTGGCAGGAGCAAACCGTATACGGTTACATCACCCCAGACACGTTGAAACATTTGGGCGAAAGCGGTACGTTGCAATTGCTCAAAGTGGTTGTGAGAGATCAACCCTACGACACGGCAACCATTGATAAAACAGTTGGCGACCTGACGACATGGCTCAAATCACAGGGACGCACCATCGAAGAGATTCGCATTCCGCCGCCTGGCAAACATCCACACCAAAGCCAGATGACCTCGATCCTCATGCTGTTGTTGGTCTTCAGTCTGATGGCGCTGGCATTGAGTGCGATTCTCACCGCCACCATGACCGGCGGTCTGCTCGCTCAGCAGATTCGCCAAATCGGAATCATGAAAGCCATCGGTGCGCGTTCCACTCAAATCACCAGCATGTATCTTGTGCTCATCGTAACGCTGGGTATGGTGGCAGTTCTCCTCGGCGTTCCGCCCGCCATTTTCGCCGCGCGCGGATTTGCCACTGTGGTGGGTCAATTGCTCAACTTCACAATTTACAGCAACGCAATTCCTGTGTGGGTGTATGTCGTTCTTTTGCTCATGGGGATTTTTATTCCGCTGTTGACGGCGCTGAACCCGATCATGCGGACATCGCGCACCACTGTCCGCGAGATTCTCAGCGACTACGGCGCGACCAAGGAAGCCTTCGGCTCGAATCGACTCGACAGTTGGCTCAGCAAACTTCGGGCAGTGGATAACACCCTGATTCTGGCCATCCGCAACACGTTCCGTCGGCGCGGACGGTTGATCCTGACTCTCAGCCTGTTAGCCACCGCAGGCGCAATGTTCATGACAGGCATCAACGTCAAGACGGGTTGGGAATCCTATCTCACGAAAGCCGCCGCAGACCGTCATTACGATCTGGAAGTTCGTTTCAACAGTCCGCAGTCGGAGGAGCAGGTCAATGCGATTCTCGCGCAGATCGCTGCTGTGGCGCAAGCCGAAACCTGGAGTTTCACACCCGCCGCGCTCAGCCGCCCCGATAATTTGCATCTTGTGCGCACCTATCCCGATGGTGGACATGGAAGTTTTACCCTGCGTTCCGCGCAGCCTGAATCAAAGCTCATCGAAACCCCGCTGATTGCTGGACGCTGGCTGCAAACGGGTGACGAGAACTCAGTGGCGTTGAATCAGAATGCCAAGGCGTTATTTCCCAATGCCCAAATCGGTGACCAAATTTCCATCCAAGTTAATGGGCTGGATACAAAGTTCAAACTGGTGGGCGTCATCAAGCAGGTGTTATCACCCGCGGCTGCTTATGTCATCCCTTCCACCTATGCCGAAGCGACGGGACTGTCCATGCAGACTACAACCGCCGTGCGCGTGGTGATGACTTCACACGACAAAGAATCTGTCGCCGCGACTACTCGTGAAGTTGAACAACGCTTTGCCTCAGAAAACATCAGTGTGAAAGTGGCGATCTCAGAAGCCCTGCTCGACAACGCGCTCAGCGGACACGTTTACATCTTTATCTTTGCGTTGATCCTGATCTCGGTCATTATGGCTGTGGTCGGCGCGCTGGGATTAATGTCCAGCATGGGCACCAGCGTGATCGAACGCACGCGCGAGTTTGGCATTATGCGGGCAATTGGCGCGAAGTCAAATACGATTCTGCGCAACGTCATCAGCGAAGGGATTTTTATCGGCTTGCTGAGCTGGGTCATCGCCCTGCCGATTTCCGCGCCGCTTTCTTATGGCATTGACTATCTGGTGGGCATGTTGTCCTTCCGTTCCCCGCTGCCGCTCATCATCTCGCCTGTCGGTCTGGGAATTTGGCTTGTCGTTGTTCTAATTGGCTCCATCGCCGCCAGCGCCTACCCCGCCAAACAGGCTTCACAATTGACAATTCGTGAAACTTTGGCGTACATCTAGAAAGGAAGGTTGAAATGAAAAAGAAAATTATTACCACCCTGATCGTGATCGTTGTGGTCGTTGCATTGGTTTGGGTTGCCAGCCTGGTGGTTGCCAATCTCGATGTCGCGGAACTTTTGAAGCAACTCCACGGCGGCTAATTTTGGAATATTCATCCGTTCAAAAAATAAAAGGAGAAAAGAATGACTAGAAAAGTTGTTGGAACGGTGTTGCTCGTGATCGGCGTTTTGGGATGTATTGTGCTTCTTACCTATGGTGGACCAGTTCTGCCGCATATTGTGGGGCCAATGGTTGTTGCAGTTATAGGATTGGTGGTTTTCTTTTACTCGGGAAAGACCAGGTAAGCAATTCATTGGCTCAAAAAAAGTGACAGTCATTTCTAAGATGACTGTCACTTTCAACCTTAGTTCCTTCTTGCTTCCAACGCTTTCACCAGCAACTCCTTCGCCACATTCGGGTCGGCTTTGCCTTTCGTGGCACGGGCGACCTGTCCCATGAGCCATTGGACGATGGTTTCTTTGCCAGCGAGGAATTGTTCCACTTCCTTGGGATTATCGCTCAAGACCTTTTCGATGGCTTCCTGTATGAAGCCCGTATCTGAAACCTGGGCGAGGTTTTTGTCTTTGACAATTTGCGCGGGGTCGCCGCCACTATTGAGCATTTCATTAAGTACGATCTTGCCTGAATTGCCGCTGATGGTTTTATCGGTCACCAAGTCGATCAATTGCGCGAATTTTTCAGCGGGCAAATTAATTTCTTCCAATGCCAATCCTGAATCGTTCATGTAACGCATGAACTCGCCCGCGATCCACGAGTGGATCGTTTTTGCAGTGCTCTTGGATTTTGCAACAATGCTCTCGAAGTAATTGGCAAGAGTCTGCTCGGAGGTAAGCAACTGCGCCTCGGATGGAGTCAGTTTGAAGTCCGAAATGAAGCGCGCTGTTTTTGCGTCGGGCAGTTCTGGCAATTGGCTCTTGACCGAGTCGATCCACGCGCGGTCGAGTTGCAGCGGGGGCAGGTCGGGTTCGGGGAAGTAGCGGTAATCGTGTGCGTCTTCCTTGCCGCGCTGCGAAACGGTCACGCCGCGCGCTTCGTCCCAGCCCAAAGTTTCCTGCACCACTTCGCCGCCATTTTCATAGACTTTAATTTGGCGTTCGATCTCATACGCGGATGCGCGAGTCAGGGCGCGGAAACTGTTGAGATTTTTGATCTCGGTTCTTGTTCTAAGCTCGGAGCTGCCGCTGGGTCTGACGGAGACATTTGCCTCGAAGCGCAGGACGCCTTTTTCCATATCTCCTGAGTTGACACCGAGGTAGCGCAGGATGGCGCGGATCTTGGTCCCGTACGAAAGCGCAGCTTCCACACTCCGCATATCTGGCTCTGAGACAATTTCGAGCAGAGGCACGCCTGCGCGGTTAAAGTCCACAAGGGCGTAGTTTTTTTCGTGAGATAACTTGGCGGTGTCTTCTTCCAGGTGAACGCGGCGAACGACAACCCGCATTGGATATTCTGTGCGCGAAGCGTCCAAAATATCCAGCCAACCCTTGGATGCGATAGGCAGATCATATTGCGAGATCTGATAACCTTTGGGCAGATCGGGATAAAAATAATTTTTACGCGCAAAGGTGTTGAATTCATTGATGGAACAGTTCAAGGCCAAGCCAACTACTGTGGCTTGTTCAATTGCCTTTCTGTTGAGCACAGGCATGGCACCGGGCAAGCCCGTGCAAACGGGACAAATAAATATATTCGGGTCTGGAGCGTTGGAATAATCCGCTGAACAGGAGCAGAACATTTTTGAGTTGGTCTGCAACTCAGCGTGGATTTCAAGTCCGATGACGGGTTCGTATTTTAGTGACATAGTTTGGTGATCTCGTGGTTGTTTGGGTTAAGGTTGCAGGGTACAAGTTACTGATTTTCTACCCGCTTTTTCAACGAGTGTGCTTCAGTGTTGATGTAGGCTTCAGCAGTCTTGCCATAAATCCTGCCGATGAGCTTGCCAAGCCAGCCGTGGAAGGCAATGGTGAGGGTAAGTTCAGTTTGGTTTTCGCCTTTTGGGTTGAGGATGTGCTCCGCTACCATGTGCATGCTAGGTGATTTTGATTCCCATGTGAAATTGAATGGAGGAGTAAGAACGGTCACTGTCCATTCGGCGGGTTGGAGTTTTGGCTGAAACACCTTATATTGGTTGTTGAGTTTCAATTCAGGCATATTAAGCACTTCGACCTTTATAATGGTCGGGGTCCATTCTTGCCAATGAGCAACATCGGAGAGGACTTTCCAGACGGTTTCCTGACTAGCATTGATGGTGATGGAGGTTGAACGTTTGGTCATTGTTTAGATTCCTGGAACATATGTGCTAAAATCAAGCTCAATTAAAAAAGGAGAAACTTTATGAATACAGATGCTTTTCGTCATTTCTATAACTATCACTTCGCCGAAAACCGCAAAGTCTGGGAGCATGTCGCTTCGCTGACCTTTGAGCAGTTCAACCAGCCAATCGGCTATTCTCGCGGATCCGTCCGTGAACAGGTCGTTCACTTGCTGGATGTGGAAGATGTTTGGTTCAGCGAGTTGCAGGGCACTCAACCTGGCGATCCATTGCCTGAGACTGTCACTGCCGATGACCGCGATGCCATCCGTGCCCACTGGGATAAGGTGGAGGAAAAAGTCCGCGCTTATCTTGCTGCCTTACAGGACGAACAATTGTTTTCCAAGCCAATCACCGATCCTGAAGAGGACAAGAACTTGATCGTTTGGCAGGTCCTGCTTCACGTTGTTAATCATGCCACCGATCATCGCGCCCAACTTCTGCGTGCCTTGCATGATCTGGGCTTGGACACGAAATCACAGGATTACATTTTCTACTTGTATGAGAACCCAATGTAGATTGTAAAGGACAAAAATATGTCGATTATCAATAATGAAATGCTTTGGCGTCAATTTGGTGCCGCAATCGATATGTTGGATGATGCTATTAAAGACTGCCCAAAGGATTTGTGGGAGACACAATTATGGGACGATCAGCCTGATCAATGGGTGGCGAAAGGTTTCTCCAAGTATTGGTATTTGTGTTACCACACATTGTTCTGGCTTGACCTATATTTGACGGGAGCCGAAGAAGGTTTTTCTCCGCCTGCTCCATTTGATCTGGTCGAGATGGAGTCGAATGAGACTCTGCCGCGAACCTATTCTCAAGAAGAATTGCTTGGCTATGTAGTGACTTGCCGTCAAAATTGCCAGACAGTTATCAGTGCGATGTCACAAGAGCAGGCCAACCGCTTGTGTCAATTTAGTTGGGGTGAAGTGACCTTTGCAGAGCTTCAGCTATACAATCTTCGTCATGTGATGGAACATGGCGCTCAACTGCGGATGTTTCTTGGACAACATGCAAATAAATCCGCAACTTGGGTGTCTGAGGCTCGGTGAAAACCTCCTTTCTTGAAATATACACATGGGTCATGCTGAGCGAAACGAAGCATCTCTTATGCTATCGTAGAGACCCTCACCACACTGGCGTACAACAGTGCCTGTGTCGCTTTCGCTCAGGGTAACAACATTAGAGATTCGGTTGCTGCTTATGCCAATCGGTCACTTGTTGATACGCATGGCCGACTTGGAATAGAGTTTTTTCATCCAAGTGCTTGCCAATGAGCTGCATTCCGACGGGCATATTGTTCGAGAAGCCAGCGGGCAGGGCTAGTGCTGGGACTCCCGCGGGATTTGTGGCGACCACATAAATGTCGGAGAGATACATTTCGAGCGGATCATTTGTCTTCTCGCCGAGTTTGAAGGCTGTGGTGGGGCAGGTGGGGGCGAGGAGAATGTCAACGGAGGCAAGGGCAGTCTCAAAGTCACGACGAAGAAGCGTGCGGACTTTCTGGGCTTTGAGATAGTACGCGTCATAATATCCCGCAGATAGCGCGTACGCCCCAAGCATGATCCTGCGCTTGACCTCGTCGCCGAATCCCTCGTGACGAGTTTGCAAGTAAATGTCGATCACATCTTTTGCATTCTCTGAAACCGAAAGGCCGAAGCGCGTGCCATCCATGCGTGCGAGGTTGGAACTGGCTTCGGCGAAAAGCAAAAGATAATAAACGGGGAGCGCATATTGAGTGTTGGGCAGGGAGACTTCCTGAATCTTCATGCCGAGTTTTTCATAGGTGCGGATGGCTTCCTGGATGGAACTTTCCACGCCCGCTTCCATGCCCGATACAAAATATTCTTTTGGAATACCGATGGTCATGCCTTTGACAGACTTGTTGATGCCTAGGTGATATTGAGGAACAGGCGAGTTAAAGGTGGTACTGTCGCGTTCATCGTGACCTGCGATGGCCTCAAGCACGGTGGCGCAATCATAAACATCGCGAGTCATCGGGCCGATGCAATCGAATGAAGAGACGAGTGAGATAAGTCCATAACGGGAAACACGGCCATAAGTTGGTTTGATGCCTGTGACGTTGCAAAAGCCCGCAGGCATTCGCACAGATCCGCCGGTGTCTTCGCCGATGGAGAAATTGCACAGCCCGGCAGACATGGATGCAGCCGCCCCGCCGCTTGAGCCGCCGGGGACTCGTTCCAAATCCCATGGGTTGTGCGTTTTGAAAAGCGCGGAATTTTCGCAGGAGGAGCCCATGCCGAACTCGTCCATGTTCGTTTTGCCAATGAGCACCGCGCCCGAGTCTGCGAGTTTGTTTGTGACTGTTGCGTTGTATTGCGGGACATAATCTTCGAGAATCTTCGATGAGCAGGTAGTGCGGACTCCGCGGGTGGAGATGCAATCTTTCATCGCGAAGGGAATGCCTGTCAGCGGGGTGACGTTTTCGCCTTTGGCAATGCGCTCATCGGCTTGCTTGGCTTGTTCGAGCGCAAGGTCATCGGTGATGGTGACGTAGGATCGAATCTGCGGGTCAACTTCGTGGGCGCGTTGAAGAGTCGCCAGCGTCAGTTCGACGCTGGAAACTTGTTTGGTTATTAGTAATTCGTGCGTTTCGCGGATGGTGAGGTTGTGTAGTTGCATAGTTTTTTAGTCAGGTAATTAGGGGGTAGGTGATTAGGGATTAGGAAAAGCGGTGTGCTTACTTGCCTAATCCCTCGTTCCTATTACCTAATTCTTATTCTTCGCCCAAAACAGTGGGTACTTTGATATAGCCACGCTCTGAATTTGGCGCGTTCTTTAAAAATTCTTCGCGGCTCATGGAGGGTTTGGCGACATCTTCGCGCAGGACATTTGTGTTGTTTGTGATGTCTGATGCAGGTGGGATGTTTTCTGTGTCCACTTCGTTGAGCATGTTGAAGTACCCGATGATGGCAGAGAACTGTCCACTAAACTTTTGGGCTTCCTCTTCCGAGATTCCAAGCCGCACCAGGTTGGCGACGTGCTTAACGGTTTTGGTGTCGATGGTTTGGGTCATAAAACCTCTTTACTTTCTACTCGTGATGCTGAGTCATTGTATGCAAAAAGCTCATTCCAGCCAATACTTGGTGAATCCGTCCTTTGCTCAGCGTCCCGATATATTCACCCAAATGGGTTTTGTCCAACGTGGATACCTGCGAAACGACCACAACACTTTGCTTGGGTAAATTTGCTTCGCCTTCTTCGAGTAACACATTGCCAGGCGCTTTTGCACGATCCAGGTTTGTCGTCAATGCGCAAACGATTATTGTTGGCACATCATCCTGAACGACCACATGCGGGTGGGTGTAGTCAGATGCTATCTGGTTCGCTTCGTTTGGAGAAATCCAAAATATATCGCCTTGGCTGACTTTCATCTTGTTCTTTTTAATCAAACTTAATATGCAACTCTTTCAACTGCTTCGGTTCCACCGCAGAAGGCGCGTCCGCCATCACATCGCGGCCCGCTTGATTCTTGGGGAAGGCGATCACTTCGCGGATGTTGGGCTCGTCCGCCAACAGCATCACCAATCTGTCGATGCCGGGCGCCATGCCTCCGTGCGGAGGAGCGCCGTATTCAAACGCTTCGAGCATATGCCCGAACTTGGCTTGAATTTCTTCGTCGCTCATTCCAAGCATTTGGAACATCTTCATTTGAATGTCACGGCGGTGAATGCGGATCGAACCTGACGCGGTTTCATACCCGTTGCAAACCATATCATAAGCATCAGACGACACTGCGCCAGGGTCGGTATCAAATTTGTCGAGGTCTTCCATCTTTGGCATGGTGAACGGATGATGCTCTGACTCCCATGCTTTGTTTTCTTCATTCCACGCGAAGAACGGAAAGTCCACAACCCATGCAAACGCCATCATATTTTTATCGGCAAGATCTAACTTATCGCGGAACCATAAACGCAATCCGCCTAAAACTTTGTTGACCACTTTGCGCTCGTCTGTTGCGAAGATGATCAGATCGCCGACGCCCGCTCCTGTTTTTGATTTGAGCGACTCAACTTCTTCCGGAGTGACGAATTTGGATGCGCTTCCTTTCACGCCTTCGGCTGTTACTGCCAACGTGGGCATTCCCTTCGCCCCGAGAGTTTTCGCTACCTCTGTGAGCGCATCCACTTCCTTGCGGGACATGTCTGCACTGCGAGGGGCGATAATGCACTTGATCACGCCCCCAGCCTCCAGCGTAGATTGAAAGACGCGGAACTCGCTCTTGGCGAAAACGTCGCTGACATCCATCAATTCCATACCGAAGCGCAGGTCAGGTTTATCTGATCCATATTTTTCCAACACTTCACGATATGAGAATTTCGGCCACGGCGATGAAAGTAATTTTTTGTTTGGCGTGACGGCGGGAAGCATTTTGGTGAATAGATCTTCAACCAATGCAAGCACATCGTCACGATGAACGAATGACATTTCGAGGTCGAGCTGCGTGAACTCAGGCTGACGGTCACCCCGCAGATCTTCATCGCGAAAGCAGCGCGCGATCTGGAAATACTTGTCCATGCCCGCGACCATCAGCAACTGCTTCAATTGCTGCGGAGATTGCGGCAGGGCGTAGAACTGTCCAGGATAGATGCGGGAGGGGACAAGGTAATCGCGCGCGCCTTCTGGAGTCGCTTTGAACATGATCGGTGTTTCGATTTCAATGAAGCCCTGTTCATCAAGATAGTCGCGCATGAACTTGATGACCTTGTGCCGCAAAACCATATTATGAGTCAGGCGTTCGCGGCGCAGGTCAAGGTAACGATATTTGAGGCGGGTGTTCTCGTCGGCGAGATCGGCATCTGTGCTGACCATGAATGGCAGAGTCTTTGCGGGGTTCAAGATCTTTACTTCGCGCGCAATGATCTCGATCTCGCCCGTTTCCATTTTTGGATTCTTCATACCGTCGGGGCGTAATTGCACGATCCCTTCGATCTGCAAAACCCATTCCATGCGGACATTGGTCACAAGATCAAGCGATTCTTTTGGAAGATCCGGGTTGATGGTGACTTGCACCAGGCCCGAGCGGTCACGCAGATCGAAAAAAGCCACCCCGCCGTGATCGCGGCGTCGGTGTACCCAGCCTGAAAGGGTGATGGTTTGCCCTGCATGGCTGGCCCGTAATTCTCCACAAGTATGAGTTCTATACATAATACGCCTCCGTAAATTTGTGAGACCAACCTGTCTGGTCTTCTGTATTTATATAAAATAAATCGCCCTTCGCGTTTGCGTCGGGCGATTGGTTTTGAATTGAATTATTCGTCAACCAGCAAAGCTTCGCCCAACGATACAGGGATCGTTATTATTATTATTATTATCATTATTATTGGCGAGGCTGATCTTGCGTTTCATAGTGGCGGCATTATAGCATAAATACTCTTTAATGACGTGTATCATTTTTTAGCCTGATGGGACATCCTCAGGATGGGCTCAATTGTCTGGCTGGAGACTGTGTTAATAACGGAAATCTGCGGAAGCGGTGAAAGTTCCATGTGCCGGATGTTAGGAAAATGTAAGGTCGAAGGATTTATCCTGCTTCCTCTTCAGATAAAAACAATGTATATTTATTACGATCAGTCCAATTTATTTTTTTTCAAAAGGAGAGAAAGATGAGTTATAAATCCATGTTTGCTCTGAATTCGATTGTTATGCTTCTGGCAGGTCTGGCAGTTTTGTTTGTGCCTGAAAAAATCCTCCTGCAGATGGGGACATCGGAGACATATGTGTCCACGATTCTGGCTGTGCGATTTTTGGGAACTGCAATGATTACGATCGGGTTGCTTCTTTGGTTTGTAAAGGATATTTCCGATGGAAGTGCGCAAAAAGGTCTGGGTTTTGCGATGCTTGCCAGTATTTTTATTGCGTTCGTATTGACTCTAATTGGATCCGTGTCAAGTACGTCCGTGATTCGTTCCAATTCATGGATTCTAATTGTCGTTTATGCTCTTTTTAGTCTTGGTTATGGCTTCCTTATATTCTTGAAACCAAAAATGAAAGAATAATACACCCCCGATATGCCAAAGTGCGCTATCCACATATTTGGGATAGCGCACTCCTTTTTATCTATCAGTGCATAGACTGTGAATTTATATTAATTTTCTGGCTTCTTTTTCAAAATCTGTCAACAAGTCATCCGTGTTTTGATAGCGCTCTTTGGGGTTTTTATTGACACACTGTAGTAACACTTCGTCAAAGTCTTTTGATATAAGAGGATTTAATTCGCTTGCTGGCGCGGGATTGGATTTTTTATCGGTTATTAAACGGCGGTCAAAAAAATATTTATTCTTAGCGTTGTATATTTTTTGACTGGCCAGGGGGTGAAATCCCGTTATTAATTCATAAAGCACAATGCCAAGTGCGTAGACATCAAGTGTCGGACTGGCTTTTACTTGATCACCATTGACTTGCAGGATCTCTGGAGCCATATATCCGATCGTGCCCCCGGTGACCCGCATCCCGATCGGGCGGACAAGACCAAAATCAATTAACGTGATTTTCTGCCGGCTTGACATCACATTGCTTGGTTTAACATCACAATATACAAATCCTTTTTTATGTATGTAACCTAACGCAGAGCATAAGTGGGTCAGTATCTTCAAGGTCTCCTTTATGGAGAACCTTTTCCTGCTATTAAGGATTTGATTCTTTAAAGTAGTATTCCCAATAAAATCTAGAACAATATAGGGGCGCTGACCTTTCAAGTTATAATCACACAGTCGAATAATGTTCGGATGATGACAATTTATGAGGAAATTCGCTTCCTGGATGATGTATTCTCCCGATCGGTCAATGATACGGTGCCCAATATCCAGTGTTTTTCCGACACTTTCCTCATATTCCTCTTGATCATTAACCCCGGCAAAGTGCAATGGGAGTATTTTTATGGCGACCATTGAATTTCTTGTATTATCAACAGCTTTGTATATCTCGGATGTGCCACCTTTACTGATTGGCGCAATCACATGGTATTTTTCAGAGATGAATTGATCGATCTCTCCATGATAGATATTTTGATCGCTGGAACGGCTGCTCATAAGATAATTATACCGTGCAGGAACCTGTTGGCGGGTTGATATTTTAAAATAATGGGTATATTATCCGGTGTGCTCGAGGAAGTAAACGGAGTTCGCGGGTTATAATTGAAATTAAGTAGCCCCTGTAATAAAGGATCGTTATGAAACAAAAACTCATATTTCTTCTGATTTTTATAATGATCGTAGGTAGTGATCCGTCCAATCCGGTGGATATTCTCAATAGGG
>Ga0268298_10001568_pt1 | contig 26663 bp, 27 predicted proteins | sample WWTPWeurt_MetaG_FD_194462 | JGI IMG/M metagenome (GOLD analysis project Ga0268298, IMG submission 194462) | Activated sludge microbial communities from WWTP in Nijmegen, Gelderland, Netherland - WWTP Weurt | ecosystem: Engineered > WWTP > Aerobic digester > Activated sludge | place...
GTCCCGAAAAGCTCGATATCACTTTCGTCACTATGACCGAATACGAGCGAAATCTCCCCGTCCAAGTCGCCTTCGGACCCGAAGAAGTCACCAATTCTCTCGGTGAGCTCTTAAGCAAAGCCGGAAAAATCCAACTCCGCATCGCGGAAACCGAAAAATACGCTCACGTCACCTACTTTTTCAACGGCGGAAAAGAAAAGGCGTGGCCCGGCGAAGAACGACTCCTCGTCCCCTCCCCGCTCGTGGCCCGTTTCGACGAAATTCCGGAAATGAGCTCGGCGGAAACCACCAACAAAACCATCGAAGCCGTTCAGTCCGGAAAATATGATTTCATCCTTTTGAACTACGCAAGTCCCGATATGGTGGGTCATACCGGAAACGAAAAAGCGTCCATCGAAGCGGTCGAGTCCACTGACAAATGCCTCTCTCTCCTCATCCCCGTCGTGCTCCAGGCAGGCGGCGCGCTCCTCATCACCGCCGATCACGGCAATGTCGAGGAAGTGAGAAATCTCAAAACCGGCGAAGCGGACACCGAACATTCCAAAAACCCCGTCCCCATCTGGTTCGTAGCGCCAGATAACCACCGCGAAAAGACCGCCGAGGAAATCGTACGGGAAGAAACCCAGGTAGAAGGACTCCTCTCCGACGTCGCCCCCACCATTCTCGAGATTATGAACCTCGAAAAACCCGAAGAAATGCACAGCAACAGCCTCCTGCGACTGTTTAAGAAGTAATGAGCAAACAATAGAGATTCCCGACAACAAAAAACTCTTCTGCTTACAGAAGAGTTTTTCTTCATTCTTCATTCCTATTTCTCCAGTATCTTGTCCACAATACCATACGCCACCGCCTCGTCGGCGCTCATAAAGCGATCGCGCTCGGTATCGAGTTCTATTTTGGAAATTTTTTGCCCCGTGTGCTCGGCGAGAATTTTGTTGAGCCGATCCCGCGTCGCGAGAATATGTCGCGCGTGGATATCAATATCCGTTGCCTGCCCCTCCGCGCCGCCGATCACCTGATGAATCATCACCTCGCCGTTGGGGAGAATCATTCGCTTCCCCTTTTCCCCCGCGGAAAGGAGTATCGCCGCGGCGGAAGCGGCGATACCGACGCAAATCGTCGAAACATCCGGCTTCACATACCGCAAGGTGTCATAAATCGCGAGAGCCGCCGTCACCGCCCCGCCCGGCGAATTGATATACATCTTGATATCTTCTTTCGAGTTCTGCGATTCGAGAAAGAGAAGCTGGGCAATCACCGCGTTCGCCACCCCGTCGTCGATCGGTGTCCCGATAAAAATGATGCGATCTTTCAAAAGGCGCGAATAAATATCATACGCCCGCTCGCCATAATGCGTCTTCTCAATCACCGTTGGAATGAGATATTGTGAGTTCATAGGAAGAAAAACAAAACTCTTCTCATTTCAAACCTTCCAAAAATTCCAGCACTTTTTCATTGCGTAAACGCCCCTTCGAAAACTGATGGAGTCGCGCGAGATCGACGTCCTTCTCCACCTGTTTCAAGCTCCGATAATACTGGAGCGCGCGATTCATTTCCGCCTCCACCTCTTCGGTTGATGGCTCGATTTCACGGTCTTTGGCTATTTTTTCCAAAACGAGCGCCGAGAGCACTCGTCGCCTTGCCTGTGGCGCCCAGTCCTTCTCGAGATCTTCGCGCGTCTTTTTCGATTGCGCGAGGAAATTGTCGAAACTCATATTCACCTGCGAAAGTTGCAGTTCAAACTCGGCAAGCATTTTCCCGGTTTCTTCCGCGAGAAGTATCTCCGGAATATCCGCCTCCGACGCGGCAACCAGCGCCTCGATAATCGCCCCGTGATGTTCGCTATGAAGCGCTTCCTTTTTTTCTTCCAGCAAACCGTCGCGAATATTCTTTTTCAGCGCATCGAGATGCTCAAAATTCCCAAGCGATACGGCAAACGCGTCATCAATCACTGGAACATCGCGCGCCTCAACCGCTTTCAAGGTCACCTCGAAGCGTGCCGGTTTCCCGGCGACACTCGCGATATGGTATTTCTCGGGAAACGTAAGCTCGAAAGCTCGCTCCTCACCCGCTTGCATCCCGATGATCGCCTCTTCAAATCCGGGAAGAAACATTCCCTTCCCGAGAACCATATGATGCCCGCGCGACACGCCATTCTCAATCGGCACGCCGTTTTGAAGCACGCGGAAATCTATTTCGACACCGTCGCCCGTTCTCGCTTCGCGAGAAACCGTGACAAATTTCGCTCGACTTTCAGCAAGCTTCCGCAGTTCCGCGTCGATATCCGCATCCTCAACACCCGCGGTCTTTTTTGCAAATTCACCATTGACCGCTTTGACATGCTTCTCCCAATCCTTCAGAACGAGTTCCGGCAGAACAGCCGTTCGGATGACATACTCGAAGTTTCCGCCCTCTTCTCGCTTTTTGATCTCCGCTTCCGGTCGCCCGATCGCGTCAATCTCCGGATGCTCGCGAAGCGCCCGTTCATACGACTCATGAAGCGCGTGGTGCGCCGCCTCGGCAAGTATCGCCTCCTTCCCCGCCTTCCGTTCCACCAACTCCCGCGGCGCCTTCCCCGCGCGAAAGCCTTCGATCTTCACGCTCTTTGCCACTTCTTCGATCGCCCGCGCGAAATCCTTCTTCCATTCCTCCCACCCGAGCGAAACGGCAATCTCCACCCGCGACTTCGGCAATTTTTTGATATCAACATTCATAGATTATTTTTTCCCAAACTTTTCTTCATACATTCGAATCCCCTTTTTCACCGCCGCTATTCCTTCTTTTTTTCCTTCAAATCCCTTCACAACAACCTTCTTGCCATCCTCGATGGACTTATAGGTTTCGAAGAAGTGCTGAATTTCCTTGAGCGTATGCGGATTCACGTCTTTCAAGCTCTTCACTGTGTCCCATCGAGGGTCATTGGCGGGAACAGCAAGCACCTTGTCGTCACCCTCGCCGCAATCCACCATATGCATCACGCCGATGACGCGCGCGTCCACCAAAATACCCGGCGCCAAGGGCGATGTCGTAAAGAGTACCACGTCGAGCGCATCATCATCGTCCCAGAGCGTTTGCGGCACAAAGCCGTAGTCAAACGGATAATCCTGTGATGTCTTCATCGCGCGATCAAGCTTGATGAGCCCTGTTTTCTTGTCGATTTCATACTTGTTCTTCGACCCCTTCGGACACTCGACGATCATATTCACGACCTCCGGAGCCTTCTCGCCATACGAAAGATCTTGCCACAAGTTCATAAAATTTTCTTTACTGGTTAATTTCGTTTTCTTTTACTTCATTCTCTGTTCCCATTTTCTCATTCTTCGCTTCTTCTCCGCCTGTTTCGTTCTCAATTCCCGATTCCTGATTCTCCTCTATCTCTCCTCCATTCTCCATCCCCAATTCTTGATCGCCCGTTGTTTGTTGTTCGTTGTCAGTTGTCAGTGGTTCATTGTTCCCCGTTTCCTGCTCATTGTTCATTGTTTCCTGCTCCTTGCTTTTCCTCGTTCCACTTCCGGCGATATCGATGCGAAGTCCCGTCAACTTGGACGCGAGTCGCACGTTTTGCCCCTTTCGCCCGATCGCCAAGGAAAGCTGGTCTTCCGGCACGTGAACGAGCGCGCTCCTGGTTTCTTCGTGGAGTTCCACCTTGCTCACTTTGGCGGGGGAAAGCGCCGCCTTGATAAATTTGTACGCGTCGTCGCTCCATTCGATAATGTCGATTTTTTCCCCGCCCAATTCGTCAATGATCGCCTGCACGCGCGTCCCCTTCTGCCCCACGCACGAGCCAATAGGATCAACACCTTCTTCGGCGGTAAAGACGGCAATCTTGGTGCGCGAGCCCGCTTCACGTGCAATCGCCTTGATCTCCACGACGCCCGAGAAAATTTCCGGCACCTCAAGCGTAAACAAATGTCGCACCATCTCGGCATGCGCGCGCGACAACGTGATACCGGGACCCTTGGCGTCCGCCTCGACCCGAAGTATATACACCTTGATCCGCTGTCCGATACGGTAATTCTCGCCTTCCATTTGTTCCGACGGAAAGAGCGCGCCCACGGATTTGCCGAGGTCGACAAAGACGATCCGCCCGTCGATACGCTGGATGATACCGTTCACGATCGTGCCTTCTTTACTCTTGTATTCGGCAAACATACTCTCGCGCTCCGCCTCGCGAATGCGCTGGATAATCACTTGTTTCGCCGTTTGCGCGGCGACGCGCCCGAATTCCTGCTCCATGGGAAGCGAAAGCTCGATCGTCTCACCAATCTCCGCATCCACCTTCACTAAGCGAGCCTCCTCGAGCGTCATATCGCGCTCGGCATTAAATCGCGGCAATCGCTCCTCATCACCCTCATCCTCAGTAGAAAGCTCCGCCAATGTTTCAGTCTTCAGATTTTTTTTCTCATCATGCGCGTCCTCACGCTTCGCGGGAGTCGTTTCGACTTCTTCCGGCGCTTCCTCGACAAATTCGCGCGTCGTCTCGTCCACCACCTCTTTGAGGAGGAAGTATTTCGCTGACTTCGTCACCTTGTCAAACTCAGCGCGAATCACCTGCCCGCGCTTCCCATAGTCCTTCTTGTACGCCGCGGCAAGCGCCGCCTCGACGACTTCCATCACTTTTTCCTCGGAAATACCCTTTTCCTCAGCAAGCTGCAGCACAGCACTCCCAAACTCGCCCAGCCGAATCGACCCTGATTGCCCGGGTTCTTTTTTGCCGCCTTCATCCTCATCTTCACCCTCCTCGCGCTCGATATCCTCATCAAGCAGTTTCTTCTTTCGTGCCATAATAAAAATAGAATTTAAGAATTTAGAATATGGAATAAAGAATGTGGAATAAGGGGAGTCAGACAAGGAAAATGCCCCAGATATGCCTTTGATTCACCATTCTTCATTCGCTTTTCGTCCTTCCATTCATTAAAAAAGGCTCGCTCGCGCGAACCGGACCGCTCCCACCCAAAAACTACCCAGAATATAGCACCAAAGAAGAAGCGTGTCAAATGACGACCGTGTTACAAAAAGAGATCTCCGAGATACTTTTCCGCCGAAACAACATTGATAGTGCGAAAGGAAGCTTCACGTTTTAACTCTTTGACCACTTGCGTTCCTTTGATGTCATACTTACTCGAAAAATAGGTGAGGTTTTGGCTTGGCTCACTTTCCGAGAGTTTCGCCTCGATAAGTTCAGTGACAGTTCCATTTTCAACCAGAGCAAAATCCGTTTCTTTTCCTTCTTTTGTCCGGAAATACTTAAGTTCGTATTGCTTTCCGGTTGCATCCGAGAGCGCAGAAACATGTTTGAAAAGACTTATGGCGACAAAATTTTCAAACCTCGCTCCCCCATCCCCTTCGACAAGTCCGGTATCAAAGAAATATACTTTTGGTTCTTTGAGAATTGAGCGGGCGATATTGCGCGAATACGGCGTGACGCGAAATACAATGAAAAGCGATTCAAAAATTTCCAGATAGCGCTTCACGGTAATCGGAGACACCTGAACATCTTCGGCAATCGAATTGAGAGAGAGTGGCGACCCGACACGACGCCGAAGAAGTTCCAGCGTCATTTGCACCGCTTTCAGGTTATGCACCATCTCGAAATCCAAAATATCAGTTCGAATGAGGCCATCGAAATACTGGTTTCTCCACCGGGTAGCATCTTCTTCCGTTTCAGCCAAAAACGGTTCCGGAAAACCGCCTCGAGTAATAAGCCTCTCTATATCGGCAGGCTCTCCGATATGTTTCAGCTCCGCCAAAGAGAACGGAAGGAGGCGATGAACAAAAAACCTCCCCGCAAGCGAATCGCCAGCTTGCCGAAACGTATTCATTCGCGCGCTTCCGGTTACCAATATTTTAAGAGAAGGCGCTTTCGTGTCAAAAACGCCCTTCAGATAATTTTTCCATCCTCGCATTTTATGAAGTTCATCAAGGATAAGAAGCGTTGTGCCAAGAGGCCACGCCTCTTTTTTAATAATCTGACGATCTTCTTCTCGATCAAAATTCAAATAGACGGGAGAAGCGTCTGTTTTTCCTATTTCTCTCGAAAGCCACGTCTTTCCAACCTGGCGAGGACCCACCAGAAAGACCATCTTTTTATCGAGGTCTTTGAGAATACGTTCTGTTTGTGCGCGTTTCATATATGGCTATTATACAGCGTTCTATCAAAAAGTCAAGACTTTTCGATATTTGACTAAAAAATAGTCATTTTTCATATTTTGCACCTCCATAGAGCCATTTTCTATATGACCGCCTGCGGGAATTTTCTCACTTTCCTGGGGTTCCTGATAGTCCTGTGCAGAAAAGCATACTTTGCGTATCACTGTGATACGAGAATAATGCTACAATGATACGAAAACACACAAACACCTTCTCGTATTCCCCCTGTTTCTTTCAATCGCCATTGACACTTCCTCCAAAAAATGCTACCGTCAAAGACCACCCCAAACCCGTTCTTCCCCCGCCACACGGCGCGGAAATGAGGGGAACAGGAGGTGGTAAACCAGCAGTTGCCTTAACAATTTATAACATTAAGGAGTCAAAAATGAAGATTTTTGATCTTGCTGAATCCGTTCTCAATATGCCTGGCTTAATGGCATGGTGGAGAACTCGAAACATGGGAATGGGAGGAGCACCGCAGAATGCCGGGCAAGGAAAGCCGGATTCCGGCGCAAAATCAAGCATCCTCGGCCTTGGACAAGCAGATGAGGCTATTGCCCTTCATGCAGTTGTAAAAGCGCTCACTGATAAAGGCTTAGTCACCGCCAAACAGCGAGCCGCTTTCATTCGAATGGTAACGACACGGTTGTCGCTTGCCGAATGTACCATCCTGGAGAGAACGCTCGGTTTAGATGAGCAAAAACGGACGTTCATCGAAACCGAGCACGGAACCGACGCCAAAGGAAGGCCCAAGAAAACCGAAAGAAGTCACGATATCGTTATGAATCATCGCGGACTGGAAACGGTAGTTGGCATCTGTAAACTGGCAGAATCAGACGAGGAAAGCGCCCTGCTTCTCCTGAAAAAGCTTGGAGCAACCCGAACAACTGGCGATGTCTGGAAAGATCAACTAACGGAAGGGCTCGCGTTTCTAAAGAAACATGGAATTACCCCGGAAGTTGCCTTGAGCTTCATGAATGGAAGTCAAGAAACCAAAACGGTTCTCGAAGCAGAAAAGGAGAAAACGCGAACATTTCTTTACACGGCACTTGGCGTAATAGGTCTCCTGTTCGCGCTCATTGCTATTGCCATTGTTGTCCAAAACTAACCCAAGAGGAATCCATACCATGTGGGACCAACTGAATACTGAATCAGAGAAGATAAAGCGCTTCTTCTGGCTTTTTCTTCTCGGTCTCCTTGCTATACATGCGGGAGCAATTTTGCTTGTCCTGGCGAGATTGCAAAATCTCATCTTCATTCTCGCCATTCTTTCCGCTTTCTTTATTGTGGCGCAAGTTGGTCGCATAAAGATATGGCTTACCACCGTCAGCGCCGGAGTACTCTTTGGACTCCTTCCAATCGCTCAAACAGCCGTAAGTGCGGAAAAATTCTCGCTTCTCGCATGGAAAGCCATCATGCATACCGCGCTTGGCACCAGCCTCACGCTTCTCTTGATGGCTGAAATTCCCTTCAGGGGAGATGCTTCTCTCGCACTCGCCTTCGATACCGTACTCATGGTGCTTGCCCTTGTTTCCATGACATATATAGAAGTGGACACAAAGTGGTATCCGACCATAGTTCGGTCACTTGCCGTACTCATTATCGCCATCATCCTGATGGAGGTGACGCTCGGCATAGCCTACCCGGAATTGAACAAGCCCGACCGGTGGTGGAAATTCCTCGAGTTCGCAAAAGATCATTGGATTATCTTTGCGATTCTCATTGGAATTCCGCTCTTCCTCTGGAAAAAGGTGTCAATTCCAACGATTCCCATCAAGGCGATCATAGGTCTCGCTATCCTCTTCTTTGGCATTTCGATGATGTTCCAGGGTCCTCGTGATTGGCTCCTCGACAAAGTAAACCGGTCCGAAATTCCCACCGCCATCACCGGCACGGAGACGGTTCGGTCCGTTCTCGTCGAGAAGTTCGACGGATTCGACATCTGTGACTTGAAGCCTGAAACTTCATACACATTTGTTGAGGTTCGAACAGAATACAGCGACAAGACAACCTACCGAATAAGGAACAAGACCAATGGAGAAATCGTATCCACGAAGGTTACAGGGACAATAACGCAAGACGCAAGCAAGCATCCCTACCGGAAAGCCGACTACGACTTCGGGATTCTCGTAAATGGCGTCCCCCCAGGGAGACGGGTGGAAACAAATTCCACCGGATGCTTGCGAGGGAGTTTCAATACGCCCCTCACACAATATTTCGAGATGGAGCACTCTACAGGAATGGGGATCCATCTTAGAAATTAACGAAAACGAAACAAGCAGATCAGAAGATACTGATCTGCTTTTCATTTACTCAAAAAACAAGGCAAGGATCACGTCGTCGCTGGCGCGAAAAACTCCGCAATTTGTCGAACGATGACGAGCGACGCGAGCGCGACCACGATACCGAGGAGTGCAAAAGTGACAATCTTCTTCGCCACCCCGATCCGATTCATATCCCCTGCCGCGCCGAGGAACATAATGCCCCCGATAACGAGGAAAATAATCGCGAGAATCCCTACGATTCCAAGAAGGAAATTGAGGACCGAGAGAAGGATATCCGCGGCGCTCTTTGCACCCGAGACCTCCGGCGGAACCGTGCCGCCCCAGCCCAAGACCGTCGCGATTTCCTTGAGGAAGGTCGGCGCCAAAATCCCGATCGCGAGCCCGATGAGGGCCGCCGTGATCGCGAGCTTCGCCGCCGTCACCTGCGACTGTCGCCCGCCGGACGTAATGTACAAGACCGCTCCAATCACGATAAAGACGAGCGAAAGCACGACAATGACACCCTGCAAAGCATACAACAACGCTGTCAAAACTTCTTGTACCGTATCATATTTCAAGGGATTGGGAAGCGTTATGCTCACCGACGAGCCGGATCCGGTTGTTGTCCCTCCACCACCCGTACCCCTTGGGGGACAATAATTTGGTTTCGTTGGATCCGTACATATAGATTTGCATCCTGTCTGTGTCGTATCATCATCCGCAGTACAAGTTGTCTTACAATAACTCGCATTGCACGTGGAGGAAGAACTGCTTGTTTCGCAGCAAATATACCCTTCCGAACTACTGCAATTATCAAACGTTCCCGATTTAATAACTCCAGGAGAGGGGCAGGTTTCTTGGCATACGCATGTTTTTCCGCTACTGCATGATGCCTGACATGTCGCCGCTTTTGCCCCTTCCGGTGCCACTGCAAACGCCCCCAACACCAGCACCCCCAACACGGCCGCTACCCTCCCAAATTGTGCCATTGTTTCCATAATGAGTAGTGAGTAGATAGTAGCGAGTAGATAGAAAATAAAATGTTTTCTACCTACCAAATACTGTCTACTCGTTGCTATCTACTGATAAATACCTAAATATTATTCCTGACAGACTTCATTAGGCCGGAGAGAATTTTACTTACCTGTATCGTTTCCTCAGCAAGGGCGTCAAAAATATTTCTTTCAAGAAATCCGATATCTCGTGCAATAAGCAGTTGGTTTTGAAGTTCAAAAATAGATCCTCTGGAAATAGCGTAAAATTGAAGTTTTTCTTTGGAAGAGCTCCTGCCAAATCCCTCTGCAATGTTGGAAGTAATGGAAATAGCACACCGACGTATCTGATTCGTAAGAGAAAAAATTTCCGCCCTCGGAAAAGACTCAGTTGCCCGATAGACTGCAAGCACCAATTTGTGCCCTTTCTGCCACACTACCAAATCCGTAAAAGACTGTATTTTTGATATATCGCCCATACAACCAAATACTGAAACACCGAATGTTCTCTTGCTAGATACTCCCTACTATCTACTCGCTACTATTCTCACCCTCCCCACGCCGTCCCGCGCAACAAAGCATCGATCGCGATAATAATCACGAGCCCGGCGAGCGCAACAATCACGCCCACGATGGAAAATTTCATATTCCGCTTCGCGGTCTCGATCATATTCATATTCCCCGCCGCCGCCAAGTACTGAATGCCCGAAATCACAAACGCGATAATCGCGAGGAATCCGAAGAGATAGAGCATCCACTTCATAAGATTGGTGACGATAAGCGCCACCGACGTTTCGGAGAGCCCCGTATTGAGCGGGAAACACACCCCCGCGTATTCCTTGAACTTCGCCGGATCGCACTTCACCGCCGTCGTCCCCGACCCGGTAGTACCACCCGTCTTGCAAAACTTCTTATTTGTCGCTTGTGAAGCGCATTGCGACGCACTGCACGTCGTATCCTCAGTCTCCCCCGTCACGCAAGCCGCCTTACAACCCCCACCGGTACAGGATGAGGAAGAAAGGGTTTTACAACACACCAATTTATTATCTAAAGCTCTGCAATAACCATTGTCAGTAGAAACGGTAGTTTTTGGAGATACACAACCGGACATACTCTCACACGAACACGTCCCACCCGAACCGCAATTGCTGGTACAAGTGTTTCCGGAAGCAGTGACACAACACACTTGACCCAAACTGGATTCACAGTGATCTGAATCTGGACCAGATATTCCGGAAGAACACGTAGCACTCGCGGGAATACAGGTTCCGCTGCTCCCATTGTACGTACATGTCTGAGCAAAGACATCTCTGCCAAAAAACAAAGCCCCTGCTACAATGAAGCAAGAAAAAACAAAACTCAAAAACGAAATTCTCTTCATAAGAAACATCAAAAATACGAATCGGCGCTCAACCACACATCGACTGCCTGAACGATCACGTACCCCATCAGCGCGACAATCACCCCGACGATAGACCACTTCATCGCTTCTTTGGCCGTTTTGATCTGACCGTCATTTCCGGCGGCCGTAAGATAGAGGATGCCCGAAATCACAAAGCCGATAATCGCGATGAAGCCGAGAAGTCCAAGGATCCAATCCATCGTACTGCCCGCGATATCAATAATAGGCGCAACTGGCAATCCCGACTGCATCGGCCCCGTAAGCGCCGGGTTCTCCCCCGTCTGCGCAAGCGCGCCAAGTGGCAGAAGCGCCATTCCCCCAGCTATTCCCCTCCGAACCCGCGAAACTATTGTGTGTTTCATACAATATATTTAAAATAAGCTTTTTTCACTTTAACGAAGACCAGCCTACCGGCAGGCAGGAATGCGCGAAGTGAGAAAATCTTAAAAGATCAAAATGTTATTTCTCCCCCAAGCCACAAATCAACTGCTTGTATAACCACGTACCCAACAAGCGCGACGATCACCCCGACGATAGACCATGTCATGGCGGTTTTCGCCGTTTTGATCTGACTGTCATTGCCTGCCGCCGTGAGATAGAGGATGCCGGATATGATAAAACCGATAACGGCAAGAAACCCGACCAAGCTCAACATCCAGAGCATAAGATTGGAAACGATGCTATCGACACCACTCGAAGGAAGTCCGGATTCGGTCTGGAGCGTGCCGGACTTCGGATCGGACCACTGCGCAAGCGCCGGATGCGCAAGAAAACTCCCCGCCCCCAAAAAGAACCCCCTTGAAAAAATCTTCACGAATTTCATATATCAAATTGTACCACAAAAAAAGAAAATTCGAAAAAAAATTATTCCACACGAACCATAAAGAGAAAATATTTCCTGTCAAGCCCTCATTCTTCATTCACCATTCTCCATTCCTCCTCCAAAACCAAAACGCCCCCGAAAATCGGGAGCGCCTCGGCAAGAAATCTTCGAAGAATTCCTATATATTCGTATTCGAACTCGCGTTGAGCCACGCATCCACCGCTTGTACGATGACATAGCCGACGAGCGCCACAATGACACCCATAATGGAATACATCATCGCGGACTTCGCCGATTTGATCTGGTCTTCACGTCCCGCCGCCGTGAGATAGAGAATACCCGCGATCACAAAGCCGATAATCGCGATAAAGCCGAGAATGGCGAGGAGATAATTCATGGTCGTCCGAATGATCTCATAGATAGACGAGTCCGGCGTCCCGCCGCTTGCCGCGTTGTTGTCACCCACCGACCACTGCCCAAACGCCACCATCGGCACTGCCATAAAAGCAACCACCAACGCGAACGCGCCGATATTTTTGAAAATAAGCGATTGTTTCATATGTTCTCTCACCTCCTTTCTGAAAAGAATAACTGCCAACTCACAACCTCCAACAGGAAAATTATTCAAAAAACTTTGCAATCGCCAGTACCAAGATGAAAGCTCCCAATCCCACCGCGACGCCGATCACTCCCCACGTAAACGCCTTCTTGGCAAGCTCCAATCGCGCCGTGTTGCCACCCGCCGTAAAATAGAGTATCCCCGCAATTACGAACGTAAGTATAACAAGAAATCCGAATATCTCCAACAAAAAGTCAAGCATCCGCAAAAACGCCTGTGCCAAAGTCGGCGCATCATCAATCACCCCGGCGGCGGAAACCTCAAACGTTCCCGCTCCACAAAGCAGAAATAACAAGAGTACGCACACCCCGAGAACCCGCGTAAAATTTTTTCTCGAAAAGATCATAGAAAATTCCACAAAGTTCTTCTTTCACGAAATCCGTTCTTTGGTTTCAAGTGTAATTGCCGCCGTGCCAATATATTGGCTCACTTCTTGCGTAAGCGACTCCAAATACCGTGGAAATTTTTTGGCGTACTCGGCGAACTTTTTCCGACCTATGGAGCGAAGATCCAATTCTTGTAAGCCCATATTCCCTTTCCCTCGCGCTACCATATAGAGCATATCCAGAAGCGCCTTCTCCGGTTCGGCAATGTACATGCCATTTTCCAGCCGATACCCGAAAAAAAGATTTTCCTTCACCTGCCGAAATTCAATCGCCGTACCGAAAATACTCATCCTCTTGGTTTGTTTGAGCGTTGCAAACGTCTCCGTCGCCGGCATTTGACTCAAAATTCCATACCGAGAAAGCGCGCTCTCAAAAGAGAGATAGGACGGGTAGTAGAGTTGATTGGCGATTTTCGGTACATCGATAAGTGCCGCGCTCGAGGCATACACGCCGCGTTTCAAACGAGTGAGCGCGCCCTTTTCCGTCAAGCGAGAAACCGCCACTTTCAAACTCGGTCGCGAAAGCGCGGTTATCTTCTCCAAATCGGCCACCGTAAAGTAGTCTCGATTCAATGTCTGCAATCTCTGCATGAAGTCAAAGGTGGTCATAGACTTTCTTTCTTCAGCCAACGGTCGAGGAGTTGCCACTTCCCTTGCGGCAAGAGCCGGTGCAAATCGCCGCGCACCTCATGTACCGAATACTTCCCAAAATTCATCTCGGGTGACTCGCCGCGCTGACTCCTGATAAACCACAAATCGAAAATATCACGAACACGAAGCGGATCGATACTCTCTTTTTCCCGTTCAATTTGCGCGATGGTCGCCACTTGCGCCAAAACCGTTACCGGAGTCACCTCGCTCGAAAGCTGTTTGAGAATATAATCCTCATTCTGTCGCCATTCTTTTTTTCGACGTGATATTTCCACCTTGATGCCAAGCGGACGCTCTAGCGTCGGATCGGTAATCACAAAACGAGCATAGAGCGTATAGTATTTCTGCAAAGCTTCATCAAGAGCAACATACGGTACGGACTTCGCCGTGTCATGGCACCACTCTTGAAACTTCGGAGCGGAAATATCGACGAGTTGCGTAAAATCCAAATCATCGGAGTATCGGTACGACCCATACGCAAGTCGAAGCGCCGTCCCTCCGCGAAAAACAAGATCCTTCCCGAAGTTGCTCTCAAAAATACGGCTCAAAAGAAGCATTTCATACTCTTCCCACACGATACGATCCACCGAGATTCCCAGCTGTTTCTGCTTTTCCAGTGCCAATTGTTTGTTCATATAGTTATAAGATAGTTAACAAATTCGTTAACTTACCTATAAGTATACGCAACTCCCTCTTTCCTGTCAATCCCATAATTTTCGCGGCATCAAATTCAGTTTTGTATGCAAAACCAGACAAAACTGAATTTGAATTTCTGTCATTCCTTTCCAAATACCTGCAATTTTCTCAATCAGGAAGAGAGCACTTCACAACACTTACTGCGGTATCACCCTCCCATTCGGACACGAGCTAAACCCGAAATTCACACCCGCGTATTCATCTCCCTCGATAGCGGAAACGGTTTCGTGAATATCAAGCGCGCAAGCATCTTGAGCCGAAACGCCCAACATTTCCAAGAGCTCCTTTTCGGCATTCACGCGAACATCAACGCTCGGAATCGAATTAAAGGCGATAAAAAATTGACGGAAGGGATTGATATAGCTGATTGAATATTCGGGTTTTTCCGAGAGAATTCTATCTCCTTGAGGATTAATCGGCTCTTTTTTTACCAAGAAGTCCTTCGTAAGAACCTCTCCCGTTTTTCCTATTCCTTCAATAACGAAATATCCATTCGGATTTTTTTCCGGAAGTGGACGGGAAAAATCATTCGAGATATCCGGCGGCGCATTCAAGAGCTTCCAAACCTGAACAACAACAAAAAGAATAATAGCAATCAAAACAAGCGCCCCAACAGAGAGAATGAGTTTCCTATTTTGAATAAGAAAATATTGTGATACAGGCATAAGAATTTTTCTTAAAACAAAAATCAAATCCCTCATCAGAGACCGCAGCGCTTCTTTGTAACCGGCCACGGTCCCCACCCGCTTTGTTTATATAAAGTGCACGCCGCTGAAATATTTTTTGCCGCGTCCATAGCCCGTTGCGAACACTCGGTATATTTGGCGCGATTTATTACTGAACATCCCCACCCACATACATAGGTAACTCCTTTGCTATTTGTACAACGCTTTTTTGCGCCACCATTATTCCCTGCACTTCCATTTTCCAATGAAAATACATTCTGCCAACAACAATCACTCCCCAACATACACCCGTTGGCAATAATATTGAGCTGAAAAAGCCCGAATGAAAACCGGTCGCCACTCTCATTTTGACATCGATCCGTATTGCTCGCCGCCGCCGTATTTCCACCTGACTCGACATTACACACCTTCGAAGCTGCTTCCGCGTTCCATGAGCACGCTTTCCCAAGGTTTTCTGTCGTACAATACCCCGAAGTGATCACCGAACACGATCCATTTCCTGGTCCTCCGCCACTTCCGCCGTCCCCTCCACCCCCACCGCTCCCACCTGTACCACCTGTTCCGCCAGTTCCCGTATATTTCGTCTGCGTATCGCAACTATACGTAAACCACGATCCGTTCGTCTTGATAGAAAAACTCGCCGTATCGCTCCCCAGCGTCCCGTCCGCCAAGACCATCAGAATCACATTGATCGCGACCCATCCGAGAAGAACAATCGCAAGCCCAACCAACGCCGCCCAAATACCCGATTTCGCAAGACCCGTCAATTGCGGCTTCCCGGTCGAAACAATATAGAGTATCCCCATCGCGACCAACACCGCAAAGGCGATATACGTCATCACCATCAGGATCCAATTGGTAATATTTTGAATAAGGATCAACAGGTGACACAGCGTGCAAATTTTCGTCTCGTCATCCGAAGTGGCAGGGTTATCGCACGATCGCCCGCACGGCACGATCCCGGGATTTTCAGATCCGGAACACGTGGTTGCCGTTCCGCCATCACCTCCTCCGCCGCCGGAAGGCGTATAACAACACGCGACTCCGTTCGCGGCACACCCCGACGCCCCCGTAAGCGCCGTCCCCGACGAACACGTCGCGCTCGTCGAGCACGACCCCGTCTGCATCGTCCCACTTGCATCTTTGCCGGTACAGGGAGTACTGTTTGGAGCAGACTTACAGCACTTTCCCTTTGTTATAGTCAAAGAAGCACACTGCCCATCACTGCCGGAAACAGGAGTATCGCCACTTTCACACGCGCTTTTACATATTCCTTCCCCACCGGTACTACAGAAAAACGCCGTCGTATTTGGAACACAGCAGTCCCACAACCCAACACCACCCGCAGTACATGCTCCGGTCGAATCATCCCTCGAAAGCTCATTCGCGTTACATCCGGGAGTACTCGGGCGACATTCTCCAGAATAAGACTTCCCTGTAGAGGTATCGTTAAACGTGCAGCTTGCCGCAGAAACAGAAAAAGTGAACACAAAAAACATCAGAAGCATGTATACTCCCAGCAAAAAAGAAAAATATTTCTTCAAAAATATCATACAAGAAGAATCAGAAGCCTCCTGCTCATTGAAAATTGATCATTGCAAATTTTGATTCACTTCCTCCCCACTTGCTGTATGCGACTCTCGGCGGTGGCAAGCGCTTGCGGAATATTCGCTTCACCCAGATTGACCGAGCGGATCATATCGCCCAAAATTTTCTCGATACTCTCCGGATCCGCCTGTTTCCAACTCCGCGCGATGAGATTGCCATCGGCAAAGGGACCGAGGATTGGATCGGTTTTTTGTTTTTCGATGAGATCGCGGCGCGCCGCGGGGCGCTTCGTCTTCGCGAGATAGCTTTCCGCCGGATCAAAGGTTGTCGGGAAGTCCCGCGTATTCCCCGTAAGCGCGTTTTGCAGCGTTACCGTGCCACCATTTGGGAACGCGATATACTTCAAAAATTGCCATGCTTCGAAAATACGCGCCTTGGAATAGAGCGCAACGTCCTGTGTCCCCGCGGGCGCCGTCTTGTTCTTCGCAACCGAAAATCCCCAGTAATTGGGGAAATTGAACGGCTGGGCGCCCAAGGGCTGTGGAAGAGGCGCGACCCCGAAATTCAATTTGGAATTCTTCCGCTTGATAGTGTCGTAGTGCCAGGAATAGTTGATCATCATCGCCGCTGTCCCCTCATAGAAGGCATCGATCGAGTAGTGCATCACCGGATTCCACGTATAGAGCGACGAGGTGGGGTTGGCGAACCCCGTATAAAACGAAAGCGCGTTCACGCCCGGAGCGCCGGTCAACCGGAGATCATTGCTCCCGCCGCGCGGCACCAAGACGCCGTTTTGGAGAAAGAGCGCCGAGAGGACATCGGTCGAGCGATTGATATTCGCGGAGGTGCCGAGCGCAACCCCCGACTGCGTTATTTCCCCGAAGGAGTTGATGCGCGTCAAGAGTCGCACATCGTCTTGAAATTCATCCCACGTCACCGGCGGTCGCGCGATGCCGACCGAGGAGAGGATGTCTTCGTTATAATAGAGCGCGAGCGAATCCGCCGAGAGCGCGACCCCGAGTATTTTCCCGTCGGTCGCGACGAAATCATCCCCGACCGTATCCACAAACACGTTCCGATAGGTACGCTCGTCGATCATCCCCTCGGGCGCCGTCACGATTTTGTCGGCAAAAGCCGGCGTCCAAGAATTGCGCACCAAGAAAATATCTGGTCCATTCCCCGCCGCGAGTGCGTCCAGGAGATCCTGGCGATACGTGTCCACATTGAATTTCCGATAGACAATCTCCCCGACATTCGTATTCATTTCTTTATACTTCCCGATCACCTGCTGAAACGCGTCCGAATCGTCAAAGACGCCCCATACTTCGAGGTTCATCCGATACTTGGTCTCCGAAGTCCGCAAACCGCACCCCGAAAGCGAAAGCGTCACCACCCCAAGCACCACCCCGACCACAATTCTCCCAAAGACCTTCTTCATATCGCTTTTTTATTTTTTGGTACATTGACACCTTCCATTCGAGAAACCACCCGAAAACGTCTGATTTTGAGTGCAGTTCGACCCGCTTCGCCAGAGCTACAGCGAGGCGAGGGAAGATGTGCGGAGTGGAATGAATTGTTTGGGAAACAATTCATTGTATGTAAACATACAGCGTCCCCGCCGAGGCGGGGGAGCATCTGATCCCGCCAAGGCGGGACCAAAATCAGACGTTTTCGTCATTTCTCGCACACCAAGGCGTAGTGATAATCCCCCGCCGCAATATCCTTAACCGGAGAAAACCCGCATTCGGAGAGCATTTCAGTCAGTTTCGCGCGCGGAATCCGAAGCGACTTCTCCGGTCCAAACGACGCTTCCGATTCATTCCATTCCATAATAAACAAAAATCCGCCGGGCTTGAGCACTCGATACGCCTCCCAGAGCATAATCGGCTTGTTCCTATTCTGAAAGAGCACATCTTTGAGAATGACCCAATCGAGACTCCCATCCGGCAATCCCGAGCCTCCTTCGCGTTCCAAATTGGCGCGCTTCGCGACAACATTCTTGAGTCCGAGCGCCTTCGCGCGGCTCGAAACCGCCTCGAGTGACGACGGTAAAATATCGAGCGCGTAAACGACTCCCTTCTCCCCGACCGCCCGCGCAAACGCAAGTGAAAAAAATCCCGATCCGCACCCGAAGTCCGCGACCGACGCATTGGCAAGCATATCCAACTGATCAAGAACCTCTTCCGGCTTGACAAAACTATTCGTCAACATCGTTCCCATAAAAAAGAAGGTTGAAATATTTTCTTGCAAAAAGAACAACCGCATTGTACAACAGAAAGCGTAGGGGCGCAAAATTTTGCGCCCTTCCCAAAACACATATTGTCAATGGTCTAACGGAGAGGTCGCATAGTGGCCGAGTGCGCTCGCTTGGAAAGCGAGTATACCGCAAGGTATCGGGAGTTCGAATCTCCCCCTCTCCGCAGAAAAAGTCCCTTTACAAAGCCGCGAAAAGGGTGCTACAGTGAGGGAAGAACGAAGAGAAATAAGGCTTTTCCTATGCAAGGCGCGGGTTTTTTGTTGACACCGACGGCATTTTTGGGAATTTCCGCGACACTTCTCGTTCTGTTTCTCTTCATGGCGTTTTTCATCTGGAGACTGTTTCGCGCAACGCGAACGCTCGAGGAACGGCAAAAGATGTTCCTGAAAGGCAAAGACGGCGCCGATCTCGAGGCGGTAATCTCGCGCCATGACAAGGAGATCGGAAATCTCGATACGGAAATTCAAGAGCTCTTCGAAATTTCCGAAAAAATCCGCGGACTCGCGATGATCGGCATTCACAAGGTCGGCATCGTGCGCTTCAATCCCTTCCAGGATACCGGAGGCAATCAAAGCTGGAGCATCGCGCTCCTCAACGGAAGCGATACCGGTCTCGTCATTTCCTCCCTCCTCTCCCGCGAATCGGCACGAGTCTACGCCAAACCCGTCATTCAGGGTCACCACGGAGACTTCCCCCTCACCGCCGAGGAAAAGCGCGCCATCGAACTCGCCCGAAAGCCGAAAGAACTCACAAAAAAAGCACCAAATTCCAATCCGCCAGTTGGCGGACAAGTTCCAAATAATTTCCAAAGTTCAAAAACGTAAACGAAAACGCCGCAAAAAAAATATGTTTTCGCTTTGTTTTTCATTGCTGGTTAGTTATTGAGTATTATTTGTATCTTGTAATTTGGAATTTGTTATTTCTCTCCCTATGGATGAACCCAAAAAAACCGTCAAAATTCCTTCATCCGTCTCCGTGAAACGTCTCGCGGAAATTTTCGGTATGCCGGTCTCCTCGGTCATTATGGAGCTCATGAAAAACAAGATCCTGGCAACCATCAATGAAGAAATAGACTTCGAAACCGCGAGCATCATCGCTCAGGACTTGGGGTTTGAAACCGAGGAAGACCTCGAAACCGGCGAGAGCGACACCTTTACCCTCGAGCGACTCCTCGAAATCTGTGCCCAAGAAAAAGCCTCCGGCAAAACGCTCGACAAACGCCCGGCGGTCGTCACCATACTCGGGCACGTCGATCATGGCAAAACCACCCTCCTCGATACGATTCGCAAAACCAATGTCGCCGGCAAAGAAGCGGGCGGCATCACGCAAGCGATGAGCGCCTATCAGGTCAAAAAGCGCGGGAGCATCATTACATTCATCGACACACCCGGTCACGAAGCCTTCTCCTCAATGCGCGAACGCGGGGTCGCCCTCGCCGATATCGCCATCCTCGTCGTTGCCGCCGACGACGGCGTCCGCCCTCAGACCAAAGAAGTCATTTCCTACATCCTTGAACACCATATTCCCGCCATTGTCGCCGTCAACAAAATCGACAAACCCGAAGCGAATATCCCGCGCGTCAAACAAGAACTCGCCGACAACGGCATCCTCATCGAGGAATGGGGCGGGACCTACCCCTTGGTCGAGATAAGCGCCAAACACGGCAAGAATATCGACAAACTCCTCGAGCATATTCTCTTGGTCGCCGACATACACGACTTCCGAAGCGATACCAAACGCGACGGACTCGGCATCGTCCTCGAATCGCACCTCGATCCGCAAAAGGGTCCCGTCGCTGTCGCCCTTGTCAAAACCGGCACGCTCAAAGTAGGGCAAGACATCACCGTCGGAAGCGCGCACGGGCGCATCCGTCGACTCGAAGACTTTGCCGGCAAAAACATCGCCGTCGCACTCCCTTCAACCCCCGTCCAGCTCTATGGCTTGAGCGCGGCGCCCAATACCAATGACGTGGTCCAAGTCGTGGGAAGCAAAATCGCCGCGCGCCTCAAGTCTCGCGAACGTATGACAGGGAGCCTCGGCAAGAAAGAGCTCCAAACCGTCCAAGAAGACGGCGTCAAGAAATTCCCCCTCGTCGTCAAGGCGGATGTTCACGGCTCACTGGAAGCCTTGGAGCAAATATTCGGCACGATTCCCGCCGATGAAATCACGCTCGATATCGTCTCTCAAGGCGTGGGCGCCATCACCGAGTCCGACGTCAAAATGGCGGAAAGCGCCGGCGCGCTTATCGTGGGCTTTAACGTTGTGCCGACTCCCGTCGCGAGCCGTATGGCGGAAAGCGCGAAAATTGAAATACAGAGCTTCAGCATCATCTACAAACTCGTCGAATTCGTCAAAGAAAAACTCTCCGCTCTCCTCCCGCCCGAAATAATCCGCACCGACCTGGGCGCGCTCGCCGTCCTTGCTGTCTTCAAAACCGGCAAACACGATATGATCGTCGGCGGCCGCGTGAATAACGGCAAAATCGTGAAGGGTTCGCAGATCGAAATACGGCGCGATGACGAAATCATCGGCACGGGACGCCTCGCCAATCTCCAGCAGAACAAAAAGAACACCGATGAAGTAGGGAGTGGCAACGAATGCGGCCTCACCGTCGAAACCACAACCAAAATCCACATCGGCGACACCCTTCTCTCCTTCACCATCGAGGAAAAACGGAGAACACTGTAACATCCGACTTGAAACACACGAAACAAATACAAAACTCCGATACATTCCGGAGTTTTGTTGGTATAATGTCACTATAGCTAACCTATATACTCTGAAAATTTCTACCATGCGCGCTGAAACCGCGAAAAATAATTTTTCTCTAGTTTGCTCCGAGCCCAATGAGGAGCATGTGAGAAAAATTATTTTTCGCGGTCGAGGCAACGTTCAAAAGAGCAGAAATTGAACAAATTGAGAGTATGATCGATATGAAAGAATCACAAAAAATCCCCCTTCCCGTCCTTGAAACCCTTTTCGCACTTGAAAGGGCTGGGTTTGAGGCGTTTATCGTGGGCGGATGCGTGCGCGATCTCATCTTGGAAAGAGAGCCCAAAGACTGGGACATCACCACCAATGCCCTCCCCGAAGAAATTCAAGCCATATTCCCCGACAGCTTCTATGAAAACGTTTTCGGCACCGTCGGCGTAAAGGTCAGACCCTTCATGCCCAAAGGAAAAGAAGATCGCGAAGAAGACGTGATCGAAATCACCACCTACCGCGCCGAATCCGGCTACGACGACAAGCGCCACCCTTCAAACATTTCCTTCGTCAAAACCGTCGAAGAAGACCTTGCCCGCCGCGACTTCACGATGAACGCGATCGCGCTGCGAACTGACAACTCACAACTTACAACTGACAACGCTTCACAACTTCCAACTTCCAACTTCCAACCGACAACTCGCAACAAAAACACGACATTGAAATCCGAAATTGAAAATTGTGAATTGAACATTGAAAATTCCCTCCCGAACTACCCACTACCCACTACCAACTACCAACTTATTGATCCTTTCAACGGTCAACGAGATATCAAAGACAAAACCATCCGCGCGGTTGGCGATCCAGACGCTCGCCTCGGCGAGGACGCGCTCCGAATGCTCCGCGCTGTCCGATTCTACGCCGAACTCCGCACGCCGACGCCGCTTCCCAAAGAGGCCTTTATGGAAAAGGGAAATGAAAGCGATTTGCTCCACCATTCATCCGACTGGACTATCGAATCGGAAACCTGTGCGGCGATCAAGCGGCGAGTCGGCGACATTCGCGCCATATCAATGGAGCGCATCGGAGACGAACTCGGGAAAATCCTCCTCTCACCAAGCCCCGCCCACGGCATCGATATGTTGCGGAAAACCGGACTCTTGTCGCGCATCCTGCCGGAACTCGAAGCGGGCGTCGGCGTCGGACAAAATCTCCACCATATCTATACCGTCTACGAACACAATCTCCGCGCCCTCGCAACCTGCCCTTCAAAAAAGCTCGAAGTACGCCTCGCCGCCCTTCTCCACGACGTCGGGAAGCCCCAAACCAAGCGCGGCGAGGGCTACCGATCCACCTTCTACAATCACGACCATGTGGGCGCCCGCATCACCCGAAGACTCCTCGAGCGACTGCGCTTCCCCGCGAAACTCATCGCAAAAACCGTGCTCCTCGTTGACAACCATCTCTTTTACTATAATGTAGGGGAAGTGACCGCCGCCTCCGTCCGCCGCCTCATCCGACGCGTGGGACTCGAGAATATGCGCGACCTGATGGACATCCGCATCGGCGACCGCCTCGGATCCGGCACACCCAAGGCAAAGCCCTACAAATTGCGCCACCTAGAATATATGATCGAGAAGGTCTCAAATGATCCCGTCTCGGTCAAAATGCTCGCCATAAACGGCAGTGACGTGATGAAAGAACTCGCGATCACTCCGGGACCCAAAATCGGCGCTATACTGGACGTCCTCCTTGCGGAAGTTATCGAAGATCCGACAAAAAACACCAAAGAATCCCTCTTCGAACGCGCCAAAGAACTCGAGAAAGAAGACTTGAACCGCCTCCGCGAACTCGCCAAAGACAAAATAGAAGAAAAACGCGCGTCAGACGATCAAAAAGTCAAACACAAACACTGGGTGCAGTAAGCTGATAGCTGAAAGCCGACAACCAAAAGCTGGAACGGGGCATCGTATACCGGTAGTACGCATGATTCGGGTTCATGTAGACTGGGTTCGATTCCCAGTGCCCCGACTGAAGTGAAACGCAAGGAGTGGGCAAGCACGCCAACCTACCTACCGGCAGGCAGGCTGCTTGGCGTGCGCCTGGGAATCGAAGGGATTTTCCTTAAATGGAAAATCCCAGGCTCGAAGAGGATTCCCAGTGCCCCAAAAAAGATATGAAATTCACCATCAAGGACATCACCGACAATCCCGTCAATCTCCTCCGGCGCGCCGGATATGCTTTTCAGTTCAAGAATGGCGAAGAATCGAGTTTCATTCGTCCCCTTGCCGCGGCAGGCTACCCGCGCTTCCATATGTACGTGAGGCTTCGCGGCGAAGACCTGGAAATAAGTTTTCATCTCGATCAAAAAAAGGAGACTTACGGCGACGATACCCGTCACCACGGCGAATACGAAGAATCCGGCGCCCTCAAACAAGAAGCCGACCGGATTAAGTCTTTTTTGACACCTGTCGACGAAAACTCAAGTTTCAGTCCCATATAAGAAACGTTGTGGGGTATCAAATCAAACACTTCTCATTCATTGCTCCCTGCTCATTGTTCATTGAAAATTGACCTCTGCCGGGGTGGCGAAATGGCAGACGCACCGGCTTTAGGAGCCGGCGATGGCAACATCGTGGAGGTTCAAGTCCTCTCCCCGGCACAAAAAAACCGTCTCTCGATCAAAAAAACGTTCCGTGATACATTTTGAGCAGTGAAATAGCAGTACTCTTACCAACTTCTTTCTTCTCCCGGAGATATCCCATGAAACCGATACGCGTTTTCACCCGTCTCTTGTATCTCCTCTTCATATCCATTCTGCTTTCAATAAGTACCTTCCCTCACATAAGTGAGGCGAAGGACTGGAAACCGATACGGGAAGACCCGTCTCCGTATTTTTTTCTTGATCGACAAAGAAACGAATGGATTCTCATAGAAGGAGTGTGCGCCAAAGACCGGTCGTTTCAAAAGGGGATATCGATATATCGAAGCGTCGATGGGAAAAGCTTCTCTCCGCTCGTAATCGAGGGATACCGCACCGAAGAAATCTCCATCAACGGCAACCTCGTGCGTCGAAATTGGATCCTCCTCAAAGATCCGAAAGATGAAATCAAATACGAGCTCTCCCACTCAAAAATTGAGTGGGAAAAAGAGCCTCGACAGAATTATGAGGCACTCCTCCTTACGAGTGATTCCTTTGGCGATAATGGTCAGAAACCTCATGAATACACGCGAACACACCTCTCAGGTGAAGAGATCCGGTCACTCACCATCCAAAAACAATGAGGAGACCAATGTCTCCCCACCCTTCCCGCCGAATCATTCAACAGATTCGGCTTTTTTGTTTCTTTTCACTGTTTCAAGCGTCCAAAAAAGCCTTTTAAGAGAGGTGGTCAGTGAAAATTCTTTTGTCAAAAGTGAAAATTCCTTCCGCTCACCCTATTACCCATACTGTACAAAATGAGTACCGTACAAGAAACCCTCGTCTTCCTTCGTGACGAACTCGCACGACTGGAAGGCTAAAAATCCCAGCTTCCATTCAAACTGCTTGACTGGGTGTAGTTCACCACGGTCGTTTCGAAGAAGTTTCCTTTGTCATTGTTCACATTTTGGAGGCGATCGAGGTGCTTGTAGGGATTCGAGACCGCCTCGGGGTAGAGCGGCGCCATGCCAAGCATCGCGAGGCGGTTATTGGCGAGCCAGCGGGTGTATTCTTCCGTCTGCGCGCCGTTAATCCCCGGGATACGATCGCCCAGGATATGCTTTCCCCACGCGATTTCCTGCTCAACCGCCATTTCAAACATCTCACGAATGAGCTTCTCGTCGTAGAGTTTTGGAAATTCCTTGCGGATCTCTCGAAGAATATTGGCGAAGATCGTCACATGCGTGAGCTCATCGCGGCGAATATAGGCGATCATACGCCCCGTCGCGAGCATCTTCATATGATCGACGAGTGTATCGAAGAACGCGAAGCCATTGTAGAAATAGAGCGATTCCAAGAGGAAATTGGCGACCACCCCGCGAAAAAAGTTCGCGTCGGTCGGATCGTCGATGAAATCCTGATAAACTTGCCCGATCGCGGTATTCCTCGCGAGAAGTGTTTCGTCGGTACGCCAAAAATAGTATATCTCCTCGCGATCCCGACTCTCCACCACCGACTCGAGAATCGTCGCGTAGGACTGCGAGTGAATCGCCTCCTGATACGACTGAATGGAGAGAATGAGCTTCACCTCGGGCGAGGTGATATAGTCTGCAAAGTGTGGGAGATTCACCGTCTGAATGGAGTCGAGAAAGGTGAGAAAGGAAATGATGCCCTTATACGCGCGCCGCTCCTCGCTCGAGAGGTCGGTTGAAAACATTCGCGCGTCATCCTTGAGCCCCGAAACCTTTTCCGGCACCCAGAAATTCCCCACCATCACCTGATAGAGCACCTTCGCCCACGGATACTTCGTCGCGTTGAGATTGAACAATCCCGTCGTCTCCCCCTTGATAATCGTCCGCACCGACACCTCATCATTTCCCGCCGGGTTAAATATCGGCGACTTTTTCATTTCATTCATAAGTTTACCCAGAACAACTCACGCAATCGTCCTTCACTTCACCTGAAAGGCTCCGGACATAATAGACCGTTTTAATGCCGCTCTTCCATGATTTGAGATAGTAGCCGTAGAGATCCGCCGGCGAGACGCGCGCGGGATCAATCATCCACTCGAAACTAATGGACTGATCCACCCATGGATAGATCGTGGCGATCATCTCGATCACGTCGTTCATATCAAGGTGAATATACTCCTTGTAGTACCAGAAATTTTCTTTGGAGAGCTTGGGCGCGACGCGAATCGTGGGCGCCGAGAGATTCGTCTCGACGAAATAGCGCTTGTAGATCGGGAGAAGCGCCGCCGTCGTGCCCACGACCCCCGCCGTCGACGTGTTCGGCGCGGGTGCCGTGTGATAGGCGAAACGCACGCCGTGCTTTTTCATATCGACAAAAAGCGTCTCCCACGCCTTCGGCTCATCGGTATGCTTCGCGAACCATTCTTTCTTTCGTCCCAAGAGGACGCCCTTTTCATACTCGCTTCCCTTGTAGAGCGCGTATGTTCCCCGCTCTTTGGCGAGATCGACCGACGCGCGATAGGTGGAGAAAGCGTACTGTTCGAAGAGCTTCTCGACCGCCACCCGAGCCTCTTGGCTATCATAGGAAAGCTTCCGCGTCGCGAGATACTCGGCAAGCCCCAAATAGCCAAGCCCCACGCTCCGATACCGCAAGGCCGTTCGCTCCGCCTCCTTGATGGGATAAAAATTGAGCGTGATCACATTATCAAGGACACGCATTGCGATCGGAAATGTCTCGGTGATATCTTCTTTGGTATGTACTTTCGCCACATTGATCGATGCCAAGTTGCACACGACGAGGTCGCCCGGCTCATAGCGAATGACGATTTTCCCATCCTCGATCGCCTCACTCACGAACTTTGACGCCGAGGTATT
>Ga0268298_10001569_pt1 | contig 26622 bp, 21 predicted proteins | sample WWTPWeurt_MetaG_FD_194462 | JGI IMG/M metagenome (GOLD analysis project Ga0268298, IMG submission 194462) | Activated sludge microbial communities from WWTP in Nijmegen, Gelderland, Netherland - WWTP Weurt | ecosystem: Engineered > WWTP > Aerobic digester > Activated sludge | place...
GCACCGCTGAAAGCTGTAGAACTGTTGAGCAAGGCCCTCAGTCTCTACAATCACCTGGAAGAAGAGGCGCAAAATAGCGGCTTTTTCACCCGCTATTTTGCCTCGGCGGGTCTGCTTGAGAGCCGTATCGAGGCCAAGTTGAAAGTTCTGGCAAAGCTCTCGCTCATATCTCCTTCTACAGCTTACGAGTTGGGCAAGGAAGCCATGCTTGATCTGGATAAAATCGAAGATCCGATCAAACAGACAAAGTTCTTTGTGAGATTCAGCCAGGTCCTCTGCGGCGATCAAAGAAGTTTCGCCATCTTCACCGTAGCCTTGAAAGAAAGTCTGCTTATAGAAGATCTGGCGGATCGCTTTCAAGCCCAGGCCATCGTAGCCTGTCATCTGGCACGCCTTTCGGTCTCTCCCCAAGTCGGCGCCGATACGGCCAAACAGAGCCGCGAATTGGCACTGGCTCTGGTTTGTGATTGGAGCCTGGTTCTGGATCGGCTCCTAACCCCCTCTGAAAACGGTGCCAGGCTGACCACAGCCGCCCTCTACCTGAGTCTGGCGGAAGATATTCTCAAAGGTAAAACCAATCAGTCTAAACTGAGACGAAAAGCCCTGGCACTGGCCGCCCGTCGCTACCAGGAAAACCCTTCTCTACAATTGGAGTTAGAGGAATTGGTGGGCATAGCTGCCGGTCATAGCGAGCTTGCCGCTAAACTTTCAGGGCTTTGCCAGGGACAAGCAAGAATACGCCTTTTGAGAAATTGCGCCAGTGAAATAGCCTCTATCCCAGACTGACCATATCGATGGAAGCCAGAGCCTCAGCCATTTCGCCAATTTCCAGAAGAGTGAGAGCCTCGTTTATGGATTCCACTCCCGAATCACCACTGCTGTGAGTAGCGTAGGCCGGCTGCAATGCCAGCTTCTGAAAAGCCATACCGATTTCTTCTGCACTGACGGCAACGAAGCCCGAAAACTTTTTGAGATTTCGCTCGCACTTGATCTGATGTGCCAATTCCACGGCAGTTTTATTTAGCACCAGTTCTCGCACAGCTTCCAGACTACCGGCGCCGGCCATAATCTTCTCCACGAGAGCGGCAAAAAGCTTGCTCTTCTTACCGGCTGCCTGCCCGGCTACCAAATTCGTAAGCAGCATTTTGCTGAAAGCCGGGCTGCGAAATTGCGCACCATAGGCTTCTCCGCAAGCCAGAACTTGTTTGCGAATCTCCGCACGGCTGACCTTGTCGAACTGAGCGGCCAACTTATCGGTAAGCTTTTCGACGATGTTGTTCCAGCGAGCCGCATCGCGCAGCATCATATCGAGAGAAGAAAGGCTGTGAGCCAGTTTAATACTTTCCACAAGGGAGAGAGTATCTTCGTTCCAGTTGGAACAGAGATAAGAGAATATCTGCTTGCGTCTGGCTGAAATAAGCTTTTCAGGATTATTCAAAAGCAAATCGACGTCACCCTTAACATCCTGCAAGCGGCTGGTGGAGGGCAGTTTAACCACAGGCTTGGCAAGGAAATTCTTGAGCGTGGCGGCAAAATCGAAATCACTACGACAATCTACAGACAGGTGAAGACGAGCTTCAGCCTGGTTCGGCTTGGCTTTCTCCGTTTCTTCCGCCTTCATCCACAGACCGGCACCAAGGAAAGCCACTACCTTACCTTCGGAAAGAGAAGCCAGGGAAACCACAATAGTACCCAGGCTTAAATACTGAGAACCAATCAGGGCGCGGTTGATGGAAACCGTACCGTCTTCGGCCAGGGCACGCACATCCAATCTGTGACCATTAATGACAATATCGCTCACACCGAGGGCTGCAGCCAGATTGTCCGACTGGCTCATGGAAGCGCTTTCATCCAGAAGGACTTCCAGTTCCGGATCCATTTCCAGGATCAAACTCTCGACCATCAGCCTGGCTACTTCATCGCGCAGCATGTGCACGCCGCAAGCCCGCTTCTGGGCTATTCTCACCAGTTCCGGGCTGAGCCGAACCTGAGCCTGACCGAGGTCGGCGGCGAATTCTATATTTGAGTCCTGGTTTTTCATGGGTTGCTCCCAGATTGGTTATCGAACTTGCGTTTCGCAAGATGTCTAACCGCTGCCTTCGAAAAATTAGTAGGGAAATAATGAAAGACGGGTTTTCTGCCGTACAACCTGCCAGGTGGCGGCATCGGGAGTGAGATATTCTTCCAACTCACCCCAGGTGGTAAAAGGACGCCCCCTTAAAATCTTTTCACAATCCGCCTGCTTCAGACCGAGGGCCTTCAGGGTCTCCCCGGCGGCGGAATTGATGTCGAGGCGACCCTCGCCGGCCTTATCAACGGCCCGCACCGCCCCGCCCCGCTCTATCAAAGAGCCCAGACCGGACTTATCCAGAAGCCCGCGCTGTTCCATCTCCTCGAAACTGGCAAAGGGTCTCAAGGAAGTAATCTTCTGAGCCAGTTCTTTCGGCAGACCCAGGATATCGATCATATCCCTAGTGGTGCATACATTTATATCCACCGGCACAAAAGAAGCCACCGCCCCGTTTTCTCTCAGTTCATCCAGGCGGTTGGCCTTGAGCGCCCCCCGTTCCACCAGTTCTTCCAGGCTGTAGTACTGCCTGGCAGCTATCAAGCGATCCACTTCGCCCTCGGTCAAACCAAGTTGGTGCGAAAGTTCGCGCCGGGAAGCGGTATTTATATTGATATCGGATTGCCAGCACTGAGCCACACCCGGTAGCTTGCTGCGCACCCGATTGCGAATCATATCCAGGCCCTTATCCAGAAGCACCTGACAGCGCGCGATTTTCCTGGCCTGGGTCTCGCCGGCTATAGAAAGCACTTCGCAGACCTCACGCATGGTCAATTCCTGACCACTCTTAGACTTCTCCGTCAGAGCCAGTCCGAAAATCAGGTCTACTACCACCAGGGGCTCTCGCTGCGCCTCTGTGGTGCCGGCATCGAGCATCTCCTTCAACTCAGCCCGCAGTTGATTGAGTTGAGAAACTTGCTCCCTGGATATGGCTTGATTCTCCGGTGCATACTTGATGTCATCGGCGGTGCTCTGCCTGGGATCTTCCTGCTCCGGGTCGAGATTGAGATCCTGTAAGGTCTCTTTCTCCCACTGCCATTCTTCCTTTATATAGTCGACGGCGGCATTATGCACCGAGCGCTGCACATAGGCCGGCAAGAGCACCTTGAAGCCGTCTTCGCTGCCACCATCAAGGTGACGCTTCAAGACACCTTCCATTTTGGCAGCCAGCTCAACGGCCATAGAGACGGCCTGTGACTTCTGGAAATCGGCAGGATGCTTACGCTGGGCCCAGAAGCGCTTCAAGCTCTGATTGGAAGAAAGCATGCGGGCCAGCATGGGCTGGTAATAGCTGTCACGCAAAATACGCACCAATAGCTCCCGCTCTTTCCCTAGAGAAAGGCATTTTAGATAGATGGAACGAGCGCCCAGCTTCTCAAAAAAGGCATAGGGCGTCACGGCGCCCTTGTCTAAATTCTTACTGACACCATCGGTCAGACTATCGAGAACCGGCTTCCAATCGGGAGCCAGACCAAGTATTTCAGCCAGTTCTGTACGACTACTTAGCATCTACCTCTCAGTTTCCAGGTAAGGACGGCAAGAGGGCCGGCACGTCGTAAACCTGATCATAGGCCATCGCAATGACCACACCCACCGTCAGCCAAACGGCCCAGAGAACCAAGCCGCTGGCCTGCACCAGAATCCGCACGGTTAGTTCACTCTCGTTCAATCGCTGCCGGGCCCCTAAATTTACATCAAGGCGCCAGAGTCCCCAGATGGCCAGTGCGCAGCATAAGCCAATCAGCCCCACACGCTCGGCACGAAATAAATTTTGATCGGAATCGCGCACCGCGAACGTAGAAAAGGTGACCAGCGCGGGCAGCACAAAACTAAAGGGCACCCACCAGAACTGCAAAAGACGGTCTTTGAGTGCGTTGCCAGGTGCAGATGCAGGCTTTTCAACTTTAGCCTGGGTGAGAGCGCTGATGTCAGAAGAGGATTCGTTCATTTTAAGCCCTATTGTATCGGCTCAGACCAGTTCAAGTGAAGCCTTCCAAGCAGGACTTACTATAAGCAGGCTCTTATTTGAAAAGACACAACAATACTATGTTTAACCAGGTGCTTGCGGTAATCTATAGAAATTGTGGCTGGTCTCCTTAATATTTGAACGATTTCAAGTAGCCTGAGCGCGCCCATCCCCCTGCAACCAAAGCACTGAAAAGGACGAGTTTGAACAGTTCCAACTCAACTGTGACGATTAACGCGGAGGACTATGCCGGCTCCCTCGCCCATGTGGTGAAGGCCGAAAGCGGAAGTCAGGACGTTGTCCTGGGGCAGGCGTGGCTCTGTGGTGCCGGTCAGTTGGCTACCTGCGGTCATGTGGTAGATGCCTTCACGGCAACGCCGAATCTGCTCTACGTCTTCTTTCCGCTCTCCGGTAACCGCTATCCGGTCAGCCAGATTCGCCTGCATCCCTCGTTTGTGAGGCAGCAAGACCAACTAGTGCGTTTCGATGCCGCCCTGCTTTCCGTCAGCCTGGCTGAGCCCGACTCCCTGGCTCGCCCACTGCCCATCACCTATGAAAAGACCTTGCCGGTGCAGTTGCCCCTCACAGCCGTACGCTATCCGGTGCACCTGGGCCAATTCAGTTCCTCCATGAATCCCCTGGCGCAAATGGGCAGGCTTCTGGGTCCCCTGCGCAAACACGACAACTTTCATCTGCTCCACGATCTGGCCCTGTCGCCGGGCGACTCGGGAGCGGCCATCTTTGCCCCGGACGGTTCGGTTGTGGCCATGCACTGTGGCGACACCGCCACCTTGCCCGGTCTGAACTTGCCCACCACCTCCATTCGGCTGGCCCTCTGGGTGGACGCCCTGCGTGATCTGGCCGTGGATGGTCAGATCGAGGCGCCGGAGAGAGCCAGAGGCGAACATCTGCCGCTGTCCCTGGCCAAGTTCATCCTGGCCTTTTCCATCGCCTTTGCCGGGGCCACAGCCTTCCTGCTTTCCCCTCAGATGAGCGCGCTGCAAATTGACGCCGCCCGAGTCAAACCAGTGGTTTTGCTCTACAACAAATCACGCAACGGCTTCACCATGGGCGAACCCGTGGAAATCAGCCTGAAACCCGGCTCCGACTGCCATCTCTATCTCTTCGACGAGGACCCTTTCAGCCCCAATCACCCAGTCTACCGAGCCTTTCCCCAGGACGACAACGGCGCCATGGCCTCCGTCAAAGCCGGCGAGTCTATCTCTATAAAGATGCTCGGACCGCAGAAGCTCCGGGTCAACGACAAGCAAGACAAATTGCATCTCTTTGCCGTCAGCAGCACCCTGCCGGCCCTGAAGCTGGGCAAAGCCTACGACAGCGACCCCAGCACCATGGCCATTCAAATGGTGGACAACCGCTCCGCTCTCGATGAGCTAAAGAAGCTGAAAGATAAATATCCTGAGGATGTTCTCTACACGGAAATGGACGGTCCGGTAGCCAAAAGCACCGTGGATTCAAGCAAAAAATAGGTTTTCAAGAAATATTTGGGGCAATGCCCCCTAATTTTCCCCGGGGTTCGGTTACCGGTTATGTCGCCAGAAATTTTGAAGATCAGTCAAAATAGGAAGCATATCAAGAGAGGCAAGCAATGTTGAGGGTGCATCTATGAATATCAGGACTTTTACTTCCAGCACGGCACCCCGGACGCCGGCGAAAGAAACCTTACCAGCTCTTTTCAGACCGAATTTTGGAGCTTTGTTGCTCACTTCCGTAGCCTTGAGCCTGTTTTGCGGTATTTCTTTTATCGGTACAGCCCAGGCCGAAGGCGGCAAGACTGAGGAACCCAGCGCCGATGATTTGAAAAATTCCAAAGAGCGGGGACTCTTCATCGAGCAGCCCTCCTATGTGAAGGCTCCACGCAAAGAAGCAGCCAGTACGGAAAAGCCGCCGGCCGTCAACAAAAGCCAGCCGCCCAAAGCCGGCATCAAAGTCGGCAGCACCAAGCCCGCTCTGCCAGCAGTCAGGACAACCTCCGTGGTGGCAAAGGCTAAGCCGAAAACAACGGTAAAACAACCCATGGTAGCCAAAACCAAGCCGGCTCCAAGCAGCGCCGGGCACATTCAAGTTGTAAAAACCACCCCCACAAGCAATATCAAAACAGTAGCCTATGAGGGTGAAGCCATTATCAGCGCCTGGTTGAACAAACCCGGTGAAACACCCACCTACAAAGACGGCGAAAAACTGGAGATCAATGTCAAAGCCAGCCGCGACTGCAATTTGACCATCTACGATTATGACGGCAGGGGCAAACTCACTCAGATCTTCCCCAATACCTACCAGCAAGCCTCTCTGGTCAAAGGCGGAGAAACCGTAACCATCGGCGGTTCAGACAGTCAGTTCGAATACCAGCTCTCCGTAAATCCCGGTGAGCGCAAAGTGAACGAGCGCATTTTTGTCTTTGCCTACCCGGTTTCGGAAGCGCCGCTCTCCATCGCCATGAACCGTCCCTCCGACAGCCCCTTCCGCTCTGCCGAGATGACGCCGGAAGAGTACAGAAAACTGGTCAACCAGTCCAAAGTATTCTTCTCCCGGGAAGTAAAAGTGATGCCCAAAGCTCACGGTTCCGTGATCTCCGTCGCCAATGTGACGGAAAGCACTACAGCACCCAACAAAATTGAACTTTCCCTCATGGTAGAGAAGTAAGAACCAGCGCAAATCAGAAAAGAGGTCCGGCACTATCTGCGGTGCCGGACCTCTTTTATTTTCAGGCTTGCTTCCTCTAGACCGTTAAGTCGAGACCGCTTGGATACTTAGAGACAGCGCTCAGGCGCTTGGCGACAACTTTCCAGTCGATATTGCCGGCAAAGGCATCAAGGTACTTGGCCCGATCGATGCCGTAGTCAACCATATAGGCGTGTTCATAGACATCGAGCACCAGGAGCGGCACAAAGCCGGCCGGAGACCAAATATTGTGCGTATCAAGACCAAAAGTATCGATGAAACCGCCTCTCAAGTTATAGCCGACCACAACCCAGCCGCGCATGCTCTTGCCACTGGCCTTGAGGAAGTCCATAAACTTACCGACGGAGCCGAAACGCTCTTCCAGGGAAGACTTAAGCGCACCGGTAGGTTCAGTACCGGCACCGCCCAAATTGCCGAAATAGAGCTCATGATAGATAACGCCGTTAACGGCAAAACTCTGTTCCATGAGCAATTCGCGCAAGGGAGAATAGGTGGCGTTGGCAGAGGTAATATCCACTTCCTTGAGTTTGGCGGCAATTTCGTTCGATTTACCCACATAGCCCTTGTAGAGCTTCAAATGCTGCTCTATCTGTGAAGCAGAGAGACCTTCCATTTTCTTGGCCACCAGCCCCGAAAAATCGCGGGCAGTATAAAGCTCTTTGCTGGCCGGGGCTACCGCCGGCGCTGCCTGAGCGGCCATACCGGCCACGCCCAAACCTGCTGCTGCCACAGCGCCCATCATAAGCACTTCCCGCCGGGTCTTAAGACCATCCCGTGAAACTTCGTAATTTCCAATAGCCTCACTGCTTCCCTTATTCTTACCGGTTTCGCTCATCAAACACTCCTTGCAATCTACAATATGAAAATTCAGCTCAAACTGCTAACTAACCATAATATGAAAGTAGTAAACGGATCCTCAAATGTTCCCCTGGAAATTACCAAATTGCCAAGCAATTAAGAAACTTGGTGCTCCCTGGCGATTTAGCAGGCAGTCAGCTTAACATATCCTCATCGGCAAGAAGCGCCTCCTTTGCCAAGAGGGGAAGAACAGTGGCGGCAAAAGCCCCATTTAATTCAGCAAGAAAGTGCCCATAATTAAGATCAAGAGAAACCCAAAACATGTCGACAACCAAGATGCCTGCTACCAATTCCAATTCCGACCTTTCGGCCGAAAAAAATCTCAAGCCAAGTGCCAGCCATAGCCTCACCCTGCGGGTCAAAATCACTAACACCCCCGGCATGCTCGGCAAATTGACATCGTTAATCGGAGAAGTAGGTGGTGATATAGGGGCCATCGACATTCACGGCTTTGAAAATGATGCCATCATCCGCGATATCACCGTCAAGGTCAGAGACAGCGAGCACGGCGAAAAGCTCGTTATCGCCCTGAAGAAACTAGAAGGGGTGGAAGTGGTGAATGTCTCCGATCGCACCTTCCTCATGCATCTAGGCGGCAAAATTCGCGTCACCAATAAAGTTCCGCTTTCCACCCGCGATGATCTCTCCATGGCCTACACCCCCGGTGTAGCCCGTGTCTGCATGGCCATACACAATGAGCCGGAAAATGCCTACAAACTGACGATCAAACGCAACACCGTGGCCGTGGTTTCAGACGGCACGGCAGTGCTGGGTCTGGGCAATATCGGACCGGAAGCAGCCATGCCGGTCATGGAAGGCAAAGCCATGCTCTTCAAAGAATTCGGCAAAATTGATGCCTTTCCCATCTGCCTGGCCACCCAGGACACGGAAGAAATTATCAAGACTTGCAAACACATTGCCCCCGGTTTCGGAGGCATCAACCTGGAAGATATTTCCGCTCCGCGTTGCTTTGAAATTGAAGCCCGCCTGAAAGAAGAGCTTGACATACCGGTCTTCCACGACGATCAACACGGTACGGCAGTGGTGGTTCTGGCCGCGCTCATAAACAGCTTGAAGATCGTGAAAAAGGAGATAGGCTCTCTCAAGGTAATCGTTTCAGGGGTGGGTGCAGCCGGTGTAGCCTGCTCCAAAATCCTCATGAACGCAGGGGTACAGAATATTATCGGCTTTGACCGCATGGGCGCCATCTACAAAGGGCGCGGCGAGCACATGAACTACATGAAAGACTGGTTCGCCGAGCACACCAATCCCACTGTTTTCAAAGGTTCCATTGAAGAAGCTCTGGAAGGCGCCGATCTCTTCCTCGGTCTTTCCGGACCGGGCACCATCAAAGCAGAGTCCCTCAGTAAGATGGCCAAAGATCCCATCGTCTTCGCCATGGCCAATCCCGTACCGGAAGTGATGCCGGAAGAAGCGGCTCCATACGTGCGAATTATGGCCACCGGTCGCTCCGACTATCCGAATCAGATCAACAACGTACTGTGCTTTCCGGGCATATTCCGCGGTGCCCTCGATTGCCACGCACGGGACATCAATGAAGAAATGAAACTGGCGGCCGCCTATGCCATTGCGGCTTCCGTGCAGGACAGCGAACTAAACGAAGACTACATAATTCCGGGCGTCTTCAATCCGCAAGTAGCCCAGAAAGTAGCCGAGGCGGTGGCTCAGGCCGCCCAGAAAACCGGAGTAGCCAGGCGCTATAAAAACGATGACTATCAAGAGCAGTAAGCTCCCTTAACCTGAAAAAACAGGGTTAAAAAACAACACAGCATGGCAAGTATATAAATGACGTCGCCATGGAGTTGCTTATGTCTACCGATAAAATGCGCAAAGCAAGAGAAGAGGAAGCCCTCAGACGTGTAGAAAGGGAAAGAGAAGAACGTCGGCGCAAGGAAGAGATGGAAAGACGCCGTCAGGCTGAAGAACTGGAACGCCGTCGTTATGACGAGATGGTCAGGGACAAACAGAAGGAAAAGTTCCAGGAAGAAGCTCTGGCAGCCGAGCGCAAGCAAGACGAAATGATGAAGCAATTGGAACTGCAAAAAGAAGCAGAAGACCGGGCCCAGCTAAATCAAATGGGTCAGGCCCAGAAACTGGCTCAGGGCACAGCGGGTATCCAGACTCAGCCACAACCTCAGCCGCAACCACCGCAAAAACCAAGTCAAGATTGAAACGGTTGAAAAATCAGGTTAACTGCCTGTGCAAGATCTTCAAGCCTTCCCGGTAGCCCACGAGGATACCGGGAAATAGCTTTTCTACCCGGTCTATCACCAGTCCACCGGAGAGCGGGCGCAGGGCCTTTTGTTTGAGGCTCTCGGTACTGACCGGCTTAACCAACTCCGTATCAAGACCGAAAACGTAGGCCGCCTCGCGGGCGAATTCATAGCGAGAGACGCGGTCTTTCCCGGCTGCATTAAAAACACCGCTGCAATCTGCTTGCTGCGCCAGCCCCACCGCCACTTCCGCCAAACTGGGGGCAAAGGTGGGATTGCCCACCTGATCATCCGGTACGCTCATTGTTTTTCCATCGAGCAGGGTCTTGACCAGGCGAACCACAAAATTTTTGCCCTGCCACTCCCGTCCATAAACTACAGTGGTGCGCAAAATCAAAGAGTCGCTCAAGCTGGAAACTAGTTCTTCCGCCTCCACTTTATGACGACCATAAACCGATATGGGAGAGGGCGGCGCAGTTTCACTGTAGGGTCCGTTCTTACCGTCAAAAACATAGTCACTGGAAAAATAGATAAGCTTACTGCCCAGGCGCCGGCAGGCCTCCACCACATTTTTCACCCCGGTGACATTGACCAGGTAAGAGCGCTCCGGGTCTTCCTCGCAGCCGTCTACATTTGTATAAGAAGAGGGCAAATAGACATGTCGGGGGCAAAGTTCTTCCAGAAGAGCTTGCACCGCACCACTGGCGGTGATATCGAGAGAGCGCAGCGGGAAATGCGGCGGATTGTGCAAGAAATAGGTACCGACCGTATTGACACCGGTCTTATTTAAATAATCAACCAGGGCACCGCCCACCTGCCCTGAGGCTCCAATTACCAGATCTCTCATCTGTGCTTCAAGGACCAATCATAAGGAATGTGATTTTCAAAGGGATCAAGTCGGCTGATTTCATCGGCACTGTGAGGATGGCTGGCTAGATTCGCCACCAGGGCCGGTGCGGTACCGACGCCCTTAAAACCATTCCAGACGCCGGGCGGCACCTGCACCAATTTGTAATCGCTCTCGCCCATGAAAATTTCCTGCAAGGTGCCCCTGCTGGCGGAATCGGAACGATCATCATAAAGCACTAACTTGATCGTGCCTGACACTACCGCATAATTCAGGGTCATTTGACTGTGCAAATGCCAGCCCTTTACGACAGCGGGATAAACCTGAGAAAAATAGATCTCACCGAAGCCTTTGAATAGCGGGTCATCAAGGCGCATCATATGCATGATTTTGCCTCGTTCGTCGCTGATCTGGGTCAATTTCTTGACGATGACGCCATCAATTTGCATAGGTCTTCCTTCCCCAAGATTACTTCTTTTGCCAGAGACACCAGGGAGCTTCACCCTGAGCCCAGAGCTTTTGCAGGGTCTCGACGTCGCGCACCGTGTCCATGCACTGCCAGAAACCATAATGCAAGTAAGAACCAAGTTCTCCCTCGACTGCCAGTCTTTGCAGCGGTTCCCGCTCGAAGATTGAGGCATCGGAATCTATATAATCACGAATGGAAGGTTCCAGTACAAAAAAGCCGCCATTGATCCAACCGCTTTCCGTCTGAGGCTTCTCTTCAAAACGCGACACCGTGCAAGGTCCGGTTTCGTGCTCCCCAAAATAGATTTCGCCGAAGCGAGCCGGTGGTCGCACAGCAGTCACGGTTGCCTTCTTGCCTTGCTTCTTGTGCAAATCGACAACGGCACCGATATCAACGTCGGCCACTCCATCTCCGTAGGTGACGAGGAAAGGTTCATCACCTATATATTGTGAAGCGCGCTTGATTCGCCCACCGGTCATGGAAGCCAAACCGGTGTCAATCAAATGCACCGTCCAATCCTCAACGTCCCCATCATTCTTGACCGTAACGGCACCGGACTTGAGCTTCACGACCAGATCCGAGTCCCTGTGACGATAATTGAGAAAATATTCCTTAATGACACCGCCCTTGTAACCAAGGGCTATCACAAACTCATTGAAACCATAATGAGCGAATATTTTCATGATATGCCAGAGAACAGGGCGACCGCCCACTTCAACCATGGGCTTAGGTTTAACCTGAGTCTCTTCCTGAAGCCTTGTTCCCAGTCCGCCTGCCAGTATTACAACTTTCAAATTGCACCCTGATTTTCCGCTCTCTGCCAAAACCAAAGTTGAGCGACTGTATAATTATAGCCTCAAACTCAGGGGTGACATCATTGTCCGACACTACACCAACCTCTAAGCAGGAAGCCCAGACCCTCAAAAAAGAGATCCTCTCCCTCGTAGCCAAGTATCAGAAACTCAACTGGCCGGAGGAGGGAAAGAGCCACCAACCGGGAGACTTCGTCCCCTATGCCGGGCGAGTCTTCGATGAGGAAGAGTTGGTTAATCTGGTTGATGCATCCCTTGATTTCTGGCTGACCACGGGGCGTTTTGCCCGCCAGTTTGAAACGGAATTTGCCGCCTATCTGTCAAGGCGCTACGCACTGCTCTGCAATTCCGGCTCTTCGGCCAATCTCCTGGCGGTATCGGCCCTCACTTCCTATCGCCTCAAGGACAGGCAACTGAAACCGGGAGATGAAGTTATCACAGTGGCAGCAGGCTTTCCCACCACCGTGGCGCCAATCGTACAAAACCGCCTGGTGCCGGTCTTTATTGATGTAGACCTGCCCACTTTGAACGCCGATACCGTCTATCTGGAAGAAGCGCTTTCAAACAAAACCCGCGCCATAATTCTGGCCCACACCCTGGGCAATCCCTTCGATCTGGACGCCGTCCTGGCCTTTGCCGAGAAGCACAATTTATTCGTCATCGAAGATAACTGCGATGCTCTCGGCAGTCTCTACAAAGGGCAATTAACAGGTAGCCGGGGCGACCTTTCCACCAGCAGTTTTTATCCGGCCCACCATATCACCATGGGTGAAGGCGGCTGCGTCACCACCAGTGACCCCAAACTGAAGGTTATTGTGGAATCATTCCGGGACTGGGGACGCGACTGTTACTGCGATCCCGGTAAGGACAACACTTGCGGCAAGCGCTTTGGTTGGCAACTGGGTCAACTGCCGGAAGGTTACGACCACAAGTATATATACAGCCATCTGGGTTACAACTTGAAACTAACCGACATGCAAGCAGCCATCGGTCTGGCCCAGCTCAAGAAACTGGCTGATTTCTCCGCGCGCCGCCGGGCCAACTTCAAACAACTGTACGAGGGCTTGAGCCAGTTCGCAGAATTTCTGGTACTACCACAGGCCACCACCGGTAGTGACCCATCCTGGTTCGGCTTTCCACTTACCATCAAAGACGATGCCCCTTTCAAACGCCGCGCGCTCATCGAACACCTGGAGGGCAACAACATTGCCACCAGACACATCTTCGGCGGCAACATTCTCAGGCAGCCGGCCTTTATTGATGTGGAAAAACGGGCCGTCGGCAAACTGGAAAATACCGATCGGGTAATGAACAACGCCTTTGTTGTAGGAGTTTACCCCGGTATCAAGGAGAAAACCGCGGACTATATGGTGGAAACCTTCAAGGCCTTCTTCAAGAAGCTCTAGCCGGTAATTGCCGCTTCAATCTATCGATACGCTCATTAATGAGAACCGCTCGCCGGCGCCGCTCTTCCCGCACATCTTCCGGCTCAGAGTCTTCCTGAGCCTCAACCAGAAGATGAATGCACATCTCAGCAGCGCTCTCCATGAATATTTCGCACTCCCCTTCATCCTTCTGAATCAAACAAGCCTCAGCCAGGTTGAGCAGCACATCGATCATATTCTCGTGTTCGGCCGGATAGACCTTGTACTGAATCTCCAGAATCTGCCGGTAACATTCCTCTGCCAGATCAAACCTCTCCATGGAGCGGTAAACTCTCGCCAGCAGTTCTATGGGTGCGACGGTTTCCAGCGAGGCGTCACCAAAGAGGTCCAGAGAAACATCCACCAGTTTGGCACCGGCGGAAGCCGCCTTACTGAAATTACCGGACCGGGAAAATACTTCCACAAGTTGCTTGAGAATCGGCAATCCAACCGCCTTACGACTCAAGCCAAGATCATCCAGGGCATAGAGTACTTCGGAAGCCAGAAACGACTTATGGTCTTTGCTGACCCTGGCCGACTCCACCTGATTCATCAAAGCGACAATGGTGGCAAGGGCCCGGTTGGCATCCTTCTCACGTTCGCAAAGGCGCAAAATGCAAAGCAAAATGCCTTCCTTCTCACTGTCCTCAGATATGAGCGAATCAGGTCTATTTAGACCATGGCTGAGAAATTCCGCTGTATCTGCCAGGAAATATTTGAAGGTCTCACGCCCTTCGGCCTCTGAACTGAGCCCCGTGGTCTTATCATTGAGCACAACGGCGCGCACGGCTCGGGAAAATCCATTCCAGGCCCGATCGGCATGGGCTTCGTATCCACCGACCATTTCCACGACTTTCAATACCTGCAGGTACAAGATGGCCGCACAGGCATTGCGCCCTTCCTGTAAATAGAAATCAGCCAGACTGTGGCAGGCTTTAGCCGGCTCGGCCGGCGGATTGCGACGCAGGAATTCGATATGGGGCTCGCACTCCATATTTAAGGCGGCGGCAACTTCATCGCGACCACTCAGGGAAAGTACATTGGCCAGACCTCTGGTCACGAAGTACAGACCTTCATGATCTTCCTCACCGCCGATGGCGAAGGATAGTCGGGCAGACTGGTAAAGGCTCTCAGCCAGGTCCAGTTGCGCTTCCGCACGGGCCGATTCGGCACCGGCCACAAGTGCCCAACCGGCAATGTCCGATACTACTCCGTGGTCTGCCAGTTCCTTGAGCATCAGCCAGGAATTGGCAGAAGGATAAGCCACAGCCAACTTACCCAGGGCCGGTATGTCCAGCACCGAATCAAGGGAAGTGAGTAGACATTTGCGTCTGTCCTCGGGATCTTCCAGGGAAGCAATGAAGCGATCCAGGACGGAAGCTCTGGCATAAGCAGACAGATCCGGGCTTCCACCGGGCAGTTTCTCAAAGGCTTCGGCCACATCTGCGGCTAATTGATGCAGGTCCTGCTTGATTCTGGCGATCTCGGAAACCGCCTCCAGATCTTTCAAAAGCTCAGTGTGACGACGGTCGAAACGCTCCACCACATTTTTGAGAGCGCGGTCAAATTCCTGAGAGAGTGCAGAAACTTCCTTACTCACATCCTTATGCAAATTCTCTCGCAGGCTGCGTTCCTGCTCGGCAATGGAATCAGTAATGCCGGCCAGACTCTGGGTGCGAAAGCGGGACACCGTCTCGGTCAAAAGGGCTACTTCCCTCTTAACATTGGCCAGATCGGCCATTGTCTGATTGTGAGCCCGGTTGCGCTCCGGCGCTGAAACTTCCATGAGGCGGCGCAGGCTCAAATAAATGAAAATGCCGAAAACCAGGGAGGCTGCTCCGACAATTAATGCGGCAAAGGCTATGGCATCATGATTCATTGAAGGTAACGCCTCAAATAGTCGACTAAAACTTCAAACTGTCGATTCAATTTCTCGTAGAGCATCTCTGCCTTCAGCCAGTTTACGGAAATGCCGTATTCCTCCATTTCCGTGCACAATTTCTCGATTTCGTCAGCCATGACTATACGCGAGGCACCCTTCAACATATGGGCAATTGACTTGAGGGCCCGGGCATCTTGATTGAAAATTGACTCTTGCATGCGTTCCATGCTGTCCTGGGTGTCTAGAAGGTAAGCAGACACCAGCTCGCAAGCCAGCTCCTTTTCGAACTGCGCCTCCAATTCCGCCAGTCGAGCCGGGGGTTTCTTCTCACTTCCCGCTTGATTTTCCAATGCCGTTCCTTAAGTTAGATAGGTACAACCACACAAGGCAAAAACTTGCCTGTTCAACCGATTAAATGATGCGCCTCCTCAAATACTTCCGGGCAGGCTTTCCGTAAATCGTTTTGAGAACGCAAATAAACGGTTTTCAGCTTCAAATATTTCAAGCGTACCTGAGGCCAGTCTGCCGACTGGGCGTAATTGATGATGTCGGAAGCAACCCGGGTCATGAGTTTCAATCCAAGGGAAGCACAAGGTCCTTTAATAGAGTTGGATAACTGCCGCACTTTCTCCACATCATGATCGTCTATGGCCTTCTGCATGGAAGCCACAAAGCTTTCCATAGCCGTTAAGAAGGAACGCATAATGTCTTTCAATTCTTCGCGGCTGTATGTAGAAGCAATACTATCGGCATCGAAGGGAGCCGTCTCACCACCGGTCATAGTCTCGGAAATCTGAGCCTGCACTACCTGATCGGCACTGCCCTCATGACCTGAGTGGAGCGCACCGGAAAGAGCCGTTTCAATAACGCGGCTGAGTGTGCCTTCATTTACGCCCTTAGTTAGATAATCATCCATACCGGCGGCCAGACATTTTTCCTTATCGGTATCGCGGTCATAAGAAGTCATGGCGATGATCGGTACATGGCTACCCAGGGAGACCTCCCGCCGTCTGATCTCGGCAGTGGCTTCATAACCGCTCATCACCGGCATATCGCAATCCATGAAAATAATGGTGTAGCCCTTTTTGAAAAGGTCGAGAGCCTCCACACCGTTATTGGCGATGTCGGTCTTAAAGCCGAGTTTGCGCAGTTGATGCACCAAAAGTTTCTGATTGACCGGAATGTCATCCACCACCAGAGCACGCTTTTCCAGGCTGACAGAGGCTTCGGGCCCAGGCTGCGGTACCGGCTGAGCCTCAGGCATGGGTTCAGGTACTAACTCCAATACCGGCTCAGGTTCAGGCTCAGGTTGTAGTTCTAGCTCAGGTTGTAGTTCTAGCTCAGGTTCTAGTTCTAGCTCGGGCTCGGGCTCCGGCTGCCACTGCTCTTCTACCAGAGCTTGCGGCGGACTGAAGTCAGAGTGTTCAATCACCGGCTCGCTCTGAGACTGGCTGTCATCCGCTAACATCTCCTCTTCAGGAAATTGGGTTAAGTCCACCGCCTGATCGGGCAATGCCACCGGCGACGGTTCCTTGACAAAATCGGAAAATTCCTGCCAGAGACCCGACTCCCCTTGCAGTTCTCCATCCAGCACCACTGACAGTGCATCAGCCGTCCCTTCCGAATCCTCATCCTCAAGCAGGTCGCTATCCTCGAAAGGAAGAGACTGACTTTCTGTTACTTCAGGCTCATTAGATACTTCTTCAGGTTCGGCACCCTCACTTTCAATTTGCAGCTCCGGCTCAGCGTCGGCTTCAATTCCCTCAGGAAGTTCCGCAGTGGCAGGCAAGATCTCGTCCACCGGAGAGCCTGTTAAGTCCAACTCTTGAAAAATTTGAGCCGGCTCGCCCATTTCAGCCACTGCATCAGTAAAAGCAGGCGCCTCACTTTCGCCGAGATCGAAGCTCAAATGACTGTCTTCATAGCCCACCACTTCGCTCTCAGAGGCGGTCTTGAGCACGGTTCTTGTCTCACCGAAATCACTAAAAGCGAGAACCCGCTCCAAGACTCTAGAAAATTCTTGCACCGGCCCATTGAAGTTTTCCACCTGTGCATGCAAAAGAGCAACTTGCTTTGCCAACTGCCTCTCGCCCGCCACTTCCTCAGTGGCTTCCGCTACGAAAATCAGACAGCCGCCACCATCACCGGTGAGCGGTCGGAACACAAATTGTAGCCAGCGCTCGCCTCCCTCCTGCTCTGGCTGACGCACCAGGTAGCGGCTACCGAAGAGCACGGTCGCTTCCCCGCCGCCTCTCAAATTAGGCAGAGCTAGAATCCACGGCAAGTTCTCGCATTCTTTCTCAACACCGGCCTCTTCCCGATAAAATCGCACCGTGGAATGAGAGGGATCGTCCAGCTTGAGACCGGTCAAACTGTAGAAGGCCGGACTGGCCATGAGAATCTGACCGTCATCGCCGGAAAGAGCAGCACCCAGGCTGCGCTCTTTCGAAAGACGCATAATCAGCCCCGGTACCTGACCCAGGTCAAGATGACCCCGCTCCGGCAAAAGGGACTTCACGGATTTTTCAAGGCCGGAACTGGAAGAAAGATGCGCCTGTAAGGAGGCCAGTTGCAATTTGAGCGATACTACCTGCTTACCCAAAGTAGAAATTAAGCCGGAAATCAGATCAGCTCCCAGAATTGCTTTATCAGTCACTTTCAACCCCCGCGCCTCTAACCTTCGAACACGCCCAACAAAAACTTACCTCAGGCCTTGAAGATATACCCTTCCATATTTGCAGTTAACCCTGAGTTAGCCACCGGCCGCTCCCCTGACCTCTTCAAATATTTTGGCTACGTCCAGAATTATCAAGAGCTCCCTGGTCACGGCTCTGGTTAAAAGTGAAAGTTGGCTGGAAAGTCCGGAGAATTCGCGAGCCAGTTCGGAACTATCGACATCTCGGGAGCCAAGCAAATCTTCCACCAGAACCGCCAGGCGCCGTCCACGGTGCACCAGCACGACGGCCAGACGCTTCTGCACACTGCTGTAGGAAGCACTGCTTTGTCCGGGAGCAAGCATCTGTCCAGGCTCCATCACTACCACCAATTCACCCCGTACATTGGTAAGGCCGACGAAGGGAGCGCTGAGACCAGGCAGGGGTACTACCTCCTTCAGTCTGACAACTTCCTCCACATACTCGCTTTCAAAGGCGAAGCGACCACCGCCAAGATTAACCATGATGACCCGGTAGGCCAGCTCTTTTTGAGCCTCGGCAAATACCGGCCGAGCCAACTTGCGCGCCCGAGCACGCAGTATTTTCTGCGACAGAACACGATTGAGCTGAGTTTGAGAAGCGTCTTTAGAATCCACTGAAAAGACCCGATCTATTGCAGTAAGGAATCTATCACAGATAAAAGCTCAGAGGCGGTAATTCCCTCGGAAAAGGGCAGCAAAGAATCGCGCTCGACTTGGGCCAGTGACTGCCTTAAATGCTGCAGGAGCTCCACTCCCTGAGGACGTTTGCCCCGGGCCAGGTAACCACTGGCCAGTAAAAAGCGCGCCATATGAAAATCCGGCTGCTGCTCAAGGCAACGAAGAAGGCTCGCCTCCGCCTCGCCGAGGGCACCGGTCTCCTCCTCCACAAGGGCTCGCAAATATAGCGCCCGGCTGTCTTCAGTATTAGCAAGGTACTGATTGAGACAGACAATCGCTTCCTGAAAGCGACCGGTATTGACATAGAGGTGATAACGCAAGGTAAGAGCCTGGAAGCTCGTCTCAAGACTACCTGTCAACCCTGCGCTGCCGGCTGCTCCCGCCTTCTCAGCCGGCACAGACCGAAGAAAAAAGCGACCACCCACCTCCACTCTCTCAAGCTCTGGCAAATCGCTTTCCAGATTAGCCGGAATCTCGCAGGGAGCAAGGCAGATATAACCGCCTGGAGCCAGTCTGGCTGCTAATTTCTTGAGGGCGGCAATCTGCTTCTCGGCTGAAAAGTAGATGAGAACATTGCGACAGATAATAAGATCAAAACCAGCGGAGGGACTGTCGCAAGAGGGCAGTTCCTGCTCGCCGGCCAGATTGAAAATGGCGAAACGCACCAGTCCGGCAATATCGGCTCGAACCCGGAAACTGTCACCGTCCCGTTCGAAATAGGGTTCATAGCATGCCAGCTCCGCCAGTCTGGTCCGAAAGGAATGACTCTTGTAAACAGCCCGCCTGGCTTTCTCCAGAAACTCCTGATTGATATCGGTGCCCAGTACCGAAACTTTCGCAGCCGCACCGAGAGCGGAGAGCCAGTGGCCCGCAAAAATAGCCAGGGAATAAGCCTCCTCGCCGGTGCAACAGCCGGCACTCCAGATATTGAGAACCGTCGGCTGTTTTAAGTCGCGCCCCTGCAGCAAGGCGGGTAGAATTTCCGCGCTCAAAAGCTGAAAAGTAGCCGGTTCTCGAAAGAAATAAGTTTCTCCGACAGTTAAATAGGGGGCCAGGTCAGCCAATTGCTCCCCATAAGCGGCACCATCCAGCAACTTTTCCACCAGCCGCTCCGGTGCTTCCCCTTTAGACTCCGCATAACGCAAAAATGCCCGTGCCAGATCGGCCTGTCGTTCCGGCGGATAAGACAAGCCCAGGTTTCCGGAAACCCATGTAGCCAGACGATGCTGCTGGTCCTTTGTTAAATCCGATCCCATATGCACTCCTCAAGGTCTTATACCCGCTCAGGCAACTTGGGGAAGAATATGCTTTACAACCAGAAAAATACCGCCAACCATGGGAGCGGGGTCGGCATTTTGTTAGAATTCAGAGGTCTCATAGAGGTGATAGAAGTGCAAGGTGAATGGCAGAAACCACTGGAAAAGCTCTCGCAAGAACTGGACGACTTGCGCAAGACGCTTAAATCGATTGATGAAAGCAAAGACCAGTTGCGCCCCGAGCTGAAGCGAGCCACAGGCGAGGTGGCCACCCTGGTCAAAAGTAAGGACAGCCATATTGACCCTCTTTACGAGCTACCCAGAATATTGACGGCGATCCTCGAAAATCCGAAAATCGGTGCCCTGGTCTTCGGCACCAGGGGCGAAAGATTGCTCTATAACAAACGGGCTCAGGACTTACTGGGCAACCTGATTGACAGTACCGAATGCGGTGGCGAGGGCGCCAGGCAAGAGCACCACTCCGGCTTCTTTACTCCCGGTCAGGAAGAGCGCCCCTTGCAGGCGGGAGAACTGCCCTGGAATTTCACCAACACCGATGGCGGTGCCGGGCAAAGAGAATCGGAATTGCTGGTCAAACACCCGGGGCAGGAGAACGTCTGGCTGAGAGTCACCGTCAGCCCTCTTTCAAGCAGTCAACCAGGTAAAGAGCCTGGTGGTGTGATTGCCTTCCTGGCCGATATCACCGAGCACGTCAAGGTAGTAAACGAACTCAGCAACATATGCCGCGATACCGAAAAGAGACTGGATGAATTCAGTAAAGGCATCGAAGACTTAGCCAACCTGGCAAATATACTGGCCAAGGCAAAAAAGACTGAAGCCCCGCAACAGGAAAGGCAGACGACCGAGGTCTCCGGCGAGACCTCCAAACCTGCCAGCCTGGGTGCGGGGCTAAAAGTTTTGGTGGTAGATGATGTTGCCGTCAACCAGAAGCTGCTCAAGCTCCAGCTCGAAAAACTGGGTTTCGCCGTAGAACTGGCCGGCGACGGCAGAGAAGCCTGTGAGAAAGTCAAGGACAGTAAGCCTGCCTTCGACTTAATCTTGATGGACTGCGACATGCCAAAAATGGACGGCTACGAGGCCACCCAATTAATCCGGGCCCAGGAGGGAGAGAAAGCAGTTCCCATCATAGCGGTCACCGCTTACGACCGGGAAGGCGATCGGGAAAAGTGCCTGGAAGCCGGCATGAGCGACTACATCACCAAAGGCTCCCCCGAGAAGGAACTGCAAAAACTGCTGAGCAAATGGTTGAAGCGGGAAACCGGGGAAGCTGAAGAAGAAGGCAAATCAGGCAGTATTGCCCGTTCACTCTTGTTTGACGAAGGTGAAATACTGGGCGAGAACTTCAAACAAAACCAGCTCGATTTTGCCGAGCTTTCCAGAATATACGGACAAGAGGAAGCCCTCGAAATCATCAAGCTTTTTCTGGGAGTGACCGGCACATTTACCGAGTGCATCGATCTGGCGCTCACCTCCAAAGACATCGAAGCCGTCAATCACTTTGCCTACTCCATCAAGGGTCCTTTTTCTTCCCTGCAACTGACTGCCCTATCGGACCTGGCATCAAAACTGCCCAAACTAGCGGCTAAGCACAAATGGAAAGACGCCAAGAAGGTCTACGGACAATTACTGGAGCTCTACAAACCGATCAAGAGTCAGATGGAAGAAGAGATTCAGAAGAGCACCTCGACTAAGAACTGAGTTTTCCAACTTTGCCACAAGACGAAGAGTTTCTAAAGCGCCTGAGAGCAGCCTTTCTTGAAGAGGGTGGAGAAATTCTGGCGGAAATAAGCAAGCGTCTTGCAGACTTGGAAAATACGGCAGACTTTCCTGAGCAAGTGACTTTGCTCGGCAAGGTAGCAGCGCAACTACACAGCCTCAAAGGTTCAGCCCGGGCAGTAAACGAAGACGACCTGGTAGGCATCTGCCAGGGACTTGAGACGGTCTTTCTGCACCTCAAGAAAACCGATCAAGATAATCTGCCGCGCCATCTTCTGGTAGCGCAGCCGGTGCTCTTCGAAATTGTGGATACCATGAACGAGTTCTTCGACACTCAAGCCGGTATCACATCAGAAGGGCTCACTCCCGTGGAAAAGAGCGGCTTAAAAGCAGCCGTAGATATTAAGTTGAGCATGCTCAATCATCGCCTCGGCAAAAGTGAAGCACAAGTACCGGAGCCACCGGCAAAGCCAGTAAGTAAGCCGGTGCAGGAGGTCAGGCAAACATCGGAGCAAATGCAAACCGGCACCTTCAACGTCACCGAACTAAGGGCCATGATGCTGCCTCTGGAATCGGAAACCGGCGAGAGAGCCAAAAATGCCGCCGCCAAAACCAACCCGGCAAGGGGCGACGGCAACGAGACCGTGCGTGTGCCGGTGGACAGGCTGGATAGATTGCTCACCGAGTCGGAAGAGCTACTGCTTTTGAAGGGACAAATGCAGGACCGCCTCGGTCTTATCTCAAACCTGCGACTCCTGCTGGAAGATATGGCCAGAGAAAAGCAAAGCCAGCCGGCCGGTGCCGAGCTAAAAGAAGCACGCCGCCAGGTAAACCAGATATACAGGCTCCTGCTCAAGGATACCTCCAACGCCTCCCACATGCTGACACGCTTTCTGGACACAGCCAAGAATCTCACCATGCAACCGATGAACTCGACCCTGGAGGTTTTTCCAAGGCTGGTAAGAGATCTGGCCCGGGAACTTAGAAAGGAAGCTGAGCTCCAAATTGATGGCGGTCATCTGGAAATAGACAGACGCATCCTCGAGAAGATCAAGGATCCTCTCACCCATGTACTGCGCAATGCCCTCGACCATGGCATCGAAAGCCCCGAGGCGCGAGAACAGTCAGGGAAGCCCCGCAAGGCCAGGCTAAAACTAGCCGTCAAGCAACTTTCAGTAGAAAATCTGGAAATCACCCTGGAAGATGACGGCGCCGGCGTCAATGCCGAAAGGGTGAAAGCCAAGGCCGTCGAGAAGGGTTTAATCAGCCAGGAAGAAGCCAGAAATCTCTCTTACGGTCAGGCCCTCGGTCTGATTTTCCGCCCTGATTTTTCCACAAGAGACGAGGTATCAGAACTATCGGGACGCGGGCTGGGTCTGGCCATAGTGAAAGAGAAAATCGAAGAGCTCTCCGGTCGCCTGGAAATTGTCAGCACTGAAGGTAGCGGCACCACCTTCAAGATCGTCTTACCCACTAAACTGGCGGCCTTCAGCGGCATCAAAGTGCAGAGCCAGGGACAATTCTTCGTCATACCTGTGGCTGGTCTGGTCAGGGCCATGCGCGTGCATCCACTGGCCATGGAGATAACCGGCGGAAGGCGCACTTTCTTTGTGGACGGGAAACTGATACCGGTAGCCACCCTGGCTAATACTCTTTCCATTCCGGAAAAAGACACCGGCGCGGAACGCTCCACGCACTTTCGTTATCTTGAGCTATTGGTCTTGCAATCCAGAGAGAAAACAGCCGGTCTGATAGTTGATCAGGTGCTGGATCAAGGAGAATTTCTCGTCAAGAAACTAGCCTTTCCCATCGAGAATCTACCAAACTTTTCAGGTGCCACCATTCTATCGAGCGGCGAGCCGGTGCTGGTTTTGAATACTCACGAAGTGGTGGAAGCAGTGCATGCCATCAAAGTGGATGGCAATTCCATGCTTTCCAATCTCCTGGACAACCTTTCCGGAGCGGAAGAACCCCAGGGGCTGGCCCTCGTCACTAGTAAGATGAACCCCACCACTATCCTGGTTGTAGAAGATTCCATTACCTCCAGAATTCTTCTCAAAAACATCTTCGAATCAGCCGGCTACATAGTAAAAATGGCTGTGGACGGTCAAGAAGGTCTGAAGCAAATGCGCCACATGCGCCCCGATCTGGTGGTCTGCGATGTGGAGATGCCGGTTCTTGACGGACTGGGCATGGTGAAAGCCATGCGGGAGGACCAGCAGTTGAAAGACTTGCCGGTCATCCTCGTCACTTCCCTGGCCAGCGAAACTGACCGCAAGCAGGGCTTGAATGCCGGTGCCAATGCCTACTTTATCAAAGGCGATCTGGATCAAGTCGGCTTACTGGAGACGGTGAGGCGATTGACATGAAAAACGACGGAAAAACAAAAGTACTGGTGGTGGAAGACTCCATCACCGCACAAAAATTACTCCTTTCAATTTTCAATCAAGATCCGGCCCTGGAAGTAATTGCCGTGGCCGGCTCCGGCGAAGAGGCCCTGAAAATCTTAGAAACCGTGGCACCGGATGTGGTAACCATGGACATTCATATGCCGGGCATGAACGGACTGGATGTTACTCGCAAAATTATGGAGAGCAAACCGCTTCCTATAGTACTAGTGTCGGAAAGCTGCCTGGTGCAAGATGTAGAGCGAGCCTTTCAAATCATCGAGGCCGGCGCTCTCTCGGCAGTAGCCAAGCCAATCGGCACGGGAGCGGGCTTTCAGTCGGCGGCCAATCGCCTCAAGCAGACTGTCAAAGATATGTCCCAGGTGAAAGTGGTGCGCCGCTGGCCAAAAGCGCAGGCTAGCGAAAGCGATAAGAGAACCGATTTGAAGAAAATTGATTTGCCCAGTGCAGGCGACCTGAGCGTCGTGGCCATAGGTGCTTCCACAGGCGGTCCCAACGCCGTGGTAGAAATTTTGAGCAAACTGAATAAAGACTTTCCACTGCCCCTGGTGCTCATTCAACATATCGCACCAGGCTTTCTAGGCGGCATGGTGGAATGGCTTTCTCAAACCCTACCGTTAAAGGTGGCAATACCGGAAGAGGGTGAGCAGTTATTGCCAGGCACGCTCTACCTGAGCAAGGAAGGCAAGCACATGGCTCTCACGGAAACGCTCAAGGTAAAGTACTCCGGCAACGGTCCCATAGCAGGACACAGACCGGCAGTATCCTATCTATTTGAGAGCCTCTCAGTTAATCTCGGGGCAAGAGCCCTGGGCATACTTCTCACCGGCATGGGTAAAGACGGTGCTAAAGAACTCCTGGCCATGCGCCGGGCCGGCGCCCTCACCATTGCTCAAGATCAAGCCAGTTCGGTGGTGCATGGCATGCCCGGCGAGGCCATCACCCTGGGAGCTGCCAGCCATGTTCTCAACCCCCAGGAAATAGGAGAATTGCTGAAGCGACTGGCCGGCAAGAAAGTCTTGAAGAGAAACAAAACGGCGGAAGAAACACGTGGATAATCCAAATTTAGCCCCGACCATTCTCCTGGTGGAAGACACCCTCACCCAGGCTATCTTTATGCAGCATTGCCTGGAGAAAAAAGGTTTTCAGGTGCATCTGGCCAGATCCGGAGAGAAAGCCATGACCATGCTGGAGACCCTGCCAGGGGAAATTCTCATTCTCACAGATATTAATATGCCGGGCATGGACGGCTATGAACTGCTGGAAAAAATTCGGCAAACAGACAGCCATCGGGGAGCGAAAATACTTTTACTGCTCACCCCGGGTAATTTTGAGGAAGCCCAAAAGATAGTAGAAAGCACCGCCGATGGTATAGTTTTCAAATCGGGATCGGAGGAAAAATTTGTCGCCCAGGTGGAACTTGCCGTCAATATGCTCTCAACCTCTCCACCGCCTGCTCGAGATATCCGCTTGTTTAACCAGGCCTATCGACAAATAGTAGATTTACAATAAGTCTCTTTGCTTACAGGAGAAATGTGAAGCCCTTGCATCAAGATAACGGTAAAAGCCTGGAGGCCAAATTAAGCAGTACCCTGCTTGCCTCATCGGTCATCTTTCTGGTTCTGACAGCCTTCATAGGCTGGCAGTGGTGGCAACTATCCCAACTGCTTTCCGGTTTATCAGACCTGGGCTTGCCGGCGGAACTCTCCTCCAACCTCTCCACCTTGAAGCAATCCAACACACTCCTGGGTGTGGCTTATATATTGGTGATAGGCACCACCGCCTATACCACTTATAAAATCAAAACCTTCGTGGCCGCCCACGTGGTAGAGCCCCTGCAAACTCTCACCAGTGCTGCGGCAAGAGTAGGAAAGGGTGAACTGAACTTCCCCATTCCCAAAGCCCGCGACGAAGATGAGATAGGTTCCCTCACCCTGGCCTTTGATGCCATGGTCATAAAACTGCGGGAAGATACGAGCCAGATTACCGATGCCATAGACGTCCTGACCAACTCCGTCAAGCAGATTGCCGTTTCTACCAGCCAGTCCGCCGCCTCAAGCAGCCAGATGGCCGCCACCGTCACCGAAACCACGGTGTCAGCAGAAGAAGTGCGTCAGACCACAATGGTGGCTACCCAGAAGGGACGCTTCGTGGCAGATCTGGCTCAACAAGCGGCCCAAATTTCCCTGGTAGGAAAAAACGCCTCGGAAGACACAATTCATCAGATGACCTCGGTGCGAGAGCAAATGAGAGCCATTGCCAATTCCATGGCCACACTCACCGACAAGAGCCAGGCCATCGCCGAAATCACCGCCTCCGTAGACGAATTGTCGCAACAGTCCAACCTGCTTGCAGTCAACGCCTCAATCGAAGCAGCCCGCGCCGGTGAAATGGGCAAAGGCTTCGCCGTGGTAGCCCAGGAAGTGAAAGCCCTCTCCAACCAGAGCAAGCAGGCCACCGCGGAAGTAAGACGCATACTCTCTGACATCCAGCAAGCAGCAGCCCAGGCCGCCCTCTCCATCGAAGAAGGCAGTCGCACGGTGGAAACCGCCGTCAGACAATCAGCGGAAGCCGGTCGCTCCATC
>Ga0268298_10001571_pt1 | contig 26601 bp, 22 predicted proteins | sample WWTPWeurt_MetaG_FD_194462 | JGI IMG/M metagenome (GOLD analysis project Ga0268298, IMG submission 194462) | Activated sludge microbial communities from WWTP in Nijmegen, Gelderland, Netherland - WWTP Weurt | ecosystem: Engineered > WWTP > Aerobic digester > Activated sludge | place...
ACCGGAATTATGACGACCGCACCAAAAGAGTATTTCAGAACACACCAGTTTTTATTCCACGTTGGTGGGGCGGATTCGACCCAACCTACCGCCGCACAACAACCTCATTCCCGGTTTCCTCATCCAACACAAACAGTCCATCCACGAATGTGGGTCTGCCCCATTTGCCTGGTTCAGATTTTGCTGCATCGGTTGTCAATCAAGTCCAGGGTTTCTCGTCTAACGTGGTGACCAACATTTCCGAATTTACATCCTCAGTGACAAATACAACCAACCCTGTCCCCGTAACGACATCGTCGTCATCCAGCGGACGATCCTCTGGAGGCGGACGAAGCTGTGCTTGCGCCTGCGCCTGTGCTGGGTGCGCCTGCGCCTGCGCAGGTGGAGGTCGGTAGTGTCCAATTACCTTGAATTATTGGCCACTGGTCTGAAGAAATTAGCCAATTTGGGTGGTGCGCCAGTCTCACTGCCAGGTGCAGGTCTGCATCATTTTCTCATAAAGAGTGAGGTGGAACAAAGCCGTGTCCATCTCAGGATAGATCCGGACGGCAGCGGGCTGTTAATCGTTAATGCCAACCGCATCATGCACCTCAACCCTACTGCTGTTTTATTGTCCTTTATGGCATTAAAAAGTGTGGAACGGGCGCAGGCCGTTTCGCTTCTCTGCCGCGAGTTCGATGTGGATCCTATCCATGCAGCCAACGACTATGCGAAAATTCGCACTCAAATTGAAGAACTGGTTCGCCCGGATGGGGCCTGCCCTGTTCATGACCTTGAATTGGAGACGATCGCACCTTTCTCACGCCAACCGGCTGCTCCATTTCGAATGGACCTTGCCGTAACCTATCGATGCAACAACAATTGTGCCCATTGTTATAATGCGCGTGAACGAAATTTTCCCGAACTAACCACAGATCAATGGTTCAAGATTTTAGACCACCTCTGGAGTATCGGCATTCCCCACATCGTTTTCACCGGAGGCGAACCAACCTTGCGGCAGGATCTGCCCAGGCTAATCGCACATGCTGAAAAAAACGGGCAAATTACAGGTGTAAACACGAATGGGCGAAAATTTAGCGATCCGGATTATCTCAAAACACTGGTGGATGCTGGTTTAGATCATGTCCAATTCACGCTAGAATCACATGATGCAGGAATTCATGATCGAATGGTCCAACATCAAGGCGCATGGGCTCAAACCATACGTGGATTACAGAATGCTTTAGGCGCGAAGCTGTATGTGATGACCAACACAACAATGCTTCAAGAAAATAGTGTTTTTTTGCAAGATACACTCAATTATTTAGGCAAACTGGGCGTTCCGACAGTCGGTCTAAATGCATTAATTTATTCTGGACATGGCGCAACAGTTGGGACTGGCTTACCCGAATCGGCATTGAAGCCACTGTTGGAAATTGCTCGCGAATCTACACAACGATACCAGCAGAGGCTAATCTGGTATACCCCAACGGAATACTGCAAATTTGATCCTATGCAGTTAGATTTGGGTATTAAAGGTTGCACAGCCGCCTTATATAATATGTGCATTGAACCCAATGGCGATGTATTACCCTGTCAATCCTACTACACACCTGTTGGAAACATTCTGAACAATTCCTGGAGTTCGATCTGGGATCATGAATTATGTCAGAATTTGCGCCAGCGCCGCTATATTCAAGAAAAATGCAATGGGTGTAGCCTAATAAACGAATGTGGTGGGGGCTGCCCACTGCAGCTACAAGTGAATACCAAGGAGTTAGTTACTTTATGAATGTTCTCGTTACTGGCGGCGCAGGTTACATTGGCAGCCATACAATTATCGAATTATTGAATGCTGACAACGAAGTTACGGTTGTAGATAATCTTTCCAACAGTAAAGAAATTTCATTACAGCGCGTTCAAGAATTATCCGGCAGGAAACTTACCTTCCATAAGGTTGATTTGCTTGACAAATCCAGCCTCGAAAACGTTTTTAAAGAGCAATCCTTTGATGCTGTCATTCATTTTGCAGCCTTAAAAGCGGTTGGCGAATCTGTCCGGCTGCCAATTCGGTATTATCACAATAACGTGACTGGAACCCTGATCTTGATTGAAATGATGGAGAAATACCACTGCAAGAATCTTGTCTTCAGTTCATCCGCCACGGTTTATGGCGCACCTACCAAAATGCCCATAACTGAGGAATTCCCGCTTATGGCATTAAATCCGTACGGAAATACTAAGCTCATCATCGAACAAGTCTTCCGCGATCTTGTAAACGCCGATCACGGTTGGAATGCGATTATGCTGCGTTACTTTAACCCGATTGGCGCCCACCCCTCTGGAAGAATTGGTGAAGATCCAAATGGCATTCCGAACAATCTCTTGCCATACATTGCACAGGTGGCGGTCGGTAAACATCCGAATTTAAACATTTGGGGTAATGATTACCCAACGCCCGATGGAACCGGCATTCGCGATTACATACATGTTGTTGACATTGCAAATGGTCACGTGAAAGCACTTGAGAAATTAGCTCAAAATCCCGGTTACGTGGTCTATAACCTTGGAACTGGTAAAGGTTACAGTGTTTTTGAAGTAATCCATGCCTTTGAAAAAGCAAGCGGGAAGAAAATTTCATACCAAATTTCTCCCCGCCGACCTGGAGATGCAGCCGTAACCTACGCCGATCCTGGTCTGGCAATGCGGGAATTAAATTGGAGTGCCAATTTCGGCATTGATGAAATGTGTGTCGATGCCTGGCGGTGGCAGTCCAACAACCCAAATGGATATGAGTGAAAAAGAGGTATAGTATGACCAGCATCCATGAAGCTATTCGATCATTGTTTATGCCGGCGCCTGCGCTTCAAATGGGCGTCTACCACTACCAGTCTCCCCCGAATGACCTGCACAATTATCGACTTCACCTTCGTCTGGAAGAAGATGGCTCAGGGATTCTAATCTTAAATGCCAGTACAATTTTGCATCTTAACCAAACCGCCTCCGAATACGCCTACCATCTGATCAAACAAACCAATAAGACTGAAATTTCTCGTCTGATTTCCAGGCGTTATAAGGTAAAGCCTGCCAAAGTACTTCAAGATTTCGAAGATTTTTCTGCCAAAATTGATTCATTAATCCAATCACCAGACCTGGATCCGGAAATTTATCTTGGGATGGACCGGACTGCAGCGACACAGTCTAACCTATCCGCCCCCCTCAGGTTGGACTGTGCTCTAACTTATTCTTTACGCCCGGATTGTGATCCTGCTTTTTCACCGCATGACCGTGTTAAGCGAGAATTAAATACTTTGGAGTGGATTCAGATACTCGAAAAAGCCTGGCAAGCAGGAATTCCACATATCATTTTCACCGGGGGCGAACCAACCCTTCGGCCTGACCTGATTGATTTTATTCGCAAAGCAGAAAGCCTGGGACAGGTTACGGGGCTAATGACCGATGGACTGGGATTTTTAGATCCCAACTACACAAACCAGATTTTGCAAACCGGATTGGATCATATTGTTTTTTTGCTGCAACCAGATAAGGAAACCTCCTGGGATGCACTTTCATTTTTGGTAAAACAGGATATTTTTGTCGCCGCCCACTTGACGCTTACTCCAACAAATAATACTGAGGTGACAAACGCTTTATTGCGGTTGGCTCAATTGGGAATAACAACAATCTCGCTCAGCGCCTCTCATCGAAATCTCGACAATGAATTGCAGACCCTGCGCATTCGGGCTGCTGATTTAAACCTGACAAATGTTTGGGACCTGCCCGTTCCCTACAGCCCATTGAATCCGGTTGCACTAGAATTGGATCAACCTGCTCAGCAAAGAAAATCCTCACGATCGTGGCTTTATATCGAACCAGACGGTGATGTCCTGGATTCACAAGGAATGACCGAAGTTCGAGGCAATTTCCAAACTGACAGTTGGGAAAAAATCTGGCGCAATTAGCCGATTAAACCCAGAGTTGTCTTTGACCGATGGACATTTCCCACTGGCATTCACGCTATCAACAACAAGCTGGTTGGACAAGCCAGGTTCGAGACTACCTGTTCCATAAAGCATCGCATTCAGGAATCAATCGCTCCCTGGACGTAGGATGTGGGACAGGTGTTCTTTTAAAAGAATTCGGAGAACGTGGAATTTTCGAGTGCTATGGAGTGGATATTTCTCCAGAAAGCCTGAGCTATGCCAAAACATTTTGTCCACAGGCGCAACTGGTTCAGGCCGATGCCCACACATTGCCGTTTAGTAATTGTTTTTTTGACCTGACGGTTTGCCATTTTCTCCTGCTGTGGACTGTTGATCCGCTTCGTGTCGTTTCCGAAATGACACGGGTTACGCGCCCTGGCGGGCATATCTTTGTCCTGGCAGAACCAGATTACGGCGGAAGAATGGATTTTCCAGCCTCCCAAAGCGAGTTAGCCAGATGGCAGATCGAATCTCTCAAGCAGCAGGGAGCTGACCCGTATATAGGTCGCAGGTTGATCCACCTTTTCAAAAGCAATGGATTATCCACTATGGGCGGAATAGTAGGCGCCCAATGGTCTAAAGAATCTCTACAAGACCAAAGGGGTTCGTCCGGTCTGGAATGGGAAGTGATAAAATCCGATTTGGATAAGCTAGAGCCACCGCTGCCTCCTGAGCAGATCACCAGGTTTCAACGGGAGTATGAACAAGCTCATGATGCGGGCGAAAAATTTTTATTCATCCCCACCGTATATGCCTGGAGCCAGGTACCTTAGCATCGTCCTAAACGAACCTGGACAGTGCTTTATACCGGAATTCCAATTTCGATTTTCCCAGCCGTTACCCTCACCGGATATGCCGGTATATTCTCAACAGCTGGAAGCATACAGGCTTTTCCATTTCGAATATCAAACCGCGCCCCATGTCGTGGGCACGAAATCTCAAAACCATCCAAATCCCCGTCGCCCAACGGGTTGTTATCGTGAGAGCAAACATCCGCAATTGCAAAGTATTTGCCGGCAACCTGAAATACAACCACAGGCAGGTTGTCAATATCTACAAATAACCTTTCTCCGGCGGGCAAATCTTCCACGGAGCATACTTCAACAAACTCGAGTGATTCGGCTGACAGTTCTGTGTAATTCAGATTTTTCATTTCAATCCAGTAAATCATCCGGAGCCTGGCCCAACCCAAAAACTCCAGCCTTTAAGACTTTTAATGACAACAACGCACACTTAAGCCTGACTGGCCCAAGCTCAATTCCCAAAAGGTCAAGCAAATAATCTTTTCCAAGTACTCGAATCTCATCAAGTGTTTTTCCCTCAATACTTTCCACCAATAAATCAGCGGAAGCCTGGGAAATAGCACAACCATGCCCATCAAAACAGGCCTTTGTCACCCGCTGAGCAGCGTCAACCTGTAATTCTATTCGAATATGGTCACCACATAAGGGGTTATCATCTTCAAATTCGATATCATGCGGGTCCAAATGTCCACGAAATTGTGGATTTTTATAGCGATCAATGATGATTTCGCGATAGAGATCTTCCATTAGAGCTACCCAAACACTTTCTTCACTTTGTATAATGCAGAGATTAATTTATCAATTTCTGCCGGTGTATTATACAGGTAAAAACTGGCTCGTGCAGTTGCAGGCAGACCAAATTTGTCATGGAGTGGCATCGCACAATGATGCCCTGCTCGAATCGCAATGCCATCATTATCCAATACCTGAGCGATATCATGCGGATGAATGGCATCCAGAGTAAAAGAGGCAACCCCCCCTTTCATTGGGGCGGCAGGGCCAAAAACTTTCAATCCGGGAACTTCTGCCAGACGATCAAGTGCATAATCAATCATAATTTGCTCATGGGCTGCCACAGCATCCATCCCCAACTGATTCAAATAATCAACCGCCGCTCCAAGCCCCACGGCTTCAGCAATCGCAGGTGTACCTGCCTCAAACTTGTATGGAAGTGCGTTCGGGACGAAAGAGCGCAACTCAACCCGCTTAATCATATCGCCCCCCCCCATAAAGGGCGGCATATTCTCCAACAGCTCTTTTTTGCCAAAAAGAACACCGATACCAGTAGGACCGCACATCTTATGAGAAGAAAAAACCAGAAAATCAGCATCCAATTCGGTCACGTTCACCGGCAGGTGAGGTACAGACTGGGCTGCATCGACAAGCGCCAGAGCACCCGCCTGATGGGCCTTTTGAATCAGGATCGCAGCGGGGTTAATTGTCCCCAAAACATTCGACATATGTGTGAATGCCACCAGGCGTGGCTCTAACTTCAAGACCCGCTCATAACTTTCCATATCGAGAAGCCCTTCAGGGGTCACTTCGATAAACTCCAGACGAATCCCTATTTGTTCGGACAAAATCTGCCATGGAACCAAATTTGCATGGTGTTCCATTTCCGACAAAACAACCACATCACCGCTTTTCAGATACTTTCTGCCCCACGTAAAAGCTACGAGATTTATGGATTCCGTCGCATTTCGGGTAAAAATTATTTGCCTGGCTGATGGAGATCCGATAAAACGAGCAACTTTTGCCCTGGCATCCTCATATTTTGCAGTAGCTTCCTCTGCAAGGGCGTGAATTCCACGATGAATATTGGCATTTGAAAAACGATAAAAATCATCCATTATCTGAATAACCGAAAGCGGTTTCTGGCTGCTGGCGGTAGAATCCAAATAAACCAGGGGAACTCCTGGTTTTATTTCACGGCTCAATATAGGGAAATCAGCTCGAATTCGCGCAGTATCAAGGTCGTTTTGAGCGCCGATAGAAGCCTCCATTTTCAATTATTGGAAAATCGTTTTTTGCGGAATCGCTTATTTCACCGGACGAGAACGCAGTCGCGATTTTCGTTGGGATACACGAATTGTCTTTGAATTTTTTGGACACCACAAAACATGATCTGGGACCATCCAACCATCGGTAAGGTAAACATTTTCCTGAAATTGGACAGCGATCATTTTAGGATCAACCTGAACAACCACACCCTCTAACCAATCTCGGATGCGATCTGTTCCTTTTTCATGGTCACAAAAAACCTCTACCCGATCCCCAACCTGGTAGGCCTCTTCTAAATTTGGCGCTGATTTAAAGTGTAGTTCACTCAAAGCATACCTCCCCGGTATCTAACCTGAAACCCATTTTTATAAATAGAATGAGGCAGCAAAACCACCTCATTCTTGAAGAAATCAACGCATTTTATCTAGAATGGATTGTTTCAACCTCTCACGAACACCCTCAAAAGGGATTCGCTGCATGATTGGATCAAAAAAACCTTCAACAATCAATCTCTCTGCCTGTGGATAATCCATACCTCGACTGAGTAAATAAAAAACCTGTTCGGGGTCAATTTTACCTACAGTTGCCCCATGTGTACAGCGTACATCATCGGCCAAAATTTCCAGGCCAGGGATCGAATCAGCACGAGCAGATGTGCTAAGAACCAGATTTCGATTCGCCTGATAACCATCTGTCTTTTGGGCGCCAGGAGCCACATAAATCATCCCCTGCCAGACAGAGCGGCTGTGATCTTTGAGTGCACCCTTGAAAAGCAAATCACTGGTGGTATTGGGTGCTAAATGATTTTGCTGCGTGTCGTGATCTAGATGCTGAACACCATCTGTAAAATAAAAACCTGACATCCGCCCTGTTGAACCCTCTTCGGCCAGATCAAGATCAGAAAAATTCTTGGTCAAATGACTTCCGATCGCACCAAAAATCCAATCCAGAGTACCATCTCTCCCGACGCGTGCCCGTTCATGCGTAAAATTCCAATAGTGCTCTCCCCAGGATTGGAGTTCAACGAAATTTAGATGAGCCCCAGCCCCCACATGAATCTCAACAATTCCCGCATGCAAGGATTGCCCAACAGCCTCAGTTGGAGACGCCATTTCATGAACATAGGTCACAGAGGCGCCATCCTCAAGATACACAAGGACATGCGAAAAAACTGCCTGATTCACACCAGGCCCCCAAAGAATACTATGAAGTGGAGCGTCAACAACAACATTTTTCGGAATGTAAACAAACACACCACTCTGAGCAAAAGAAGCAGCCATTGAGGCAAATTTGCCTTCATCAGAGCGCACCAATTTACCAAGGATTTTCGCCAGCAAATCCGGGTATACTTTTTCTGCGGTTGAGTAATCTGTAAAAACGACCCCTTGCTTCTCCAGATCTGGAGATAAGGTTACAGTAATATGGTTCGGAGACAGAACAATTTGACCGCCATGCGAATCGCTCACCAGCGGGGCTAAAAGTTCGGGTGACGCATTTGGGAATTTGACACCGCTCTCAACCACACGGAAAGAACCAGCTTCTATCTGCCGCAAATCCGTCCGCCGCCAGGCTTCATCCTGAGTGGACGGCATTGGTAAACGTTCGAAATTCTCCCAGGCGCTTTGACGGTAACTACGAATCCATTCCGGGCCCTCCCAGGAAGGATTTAACGCACTCACCATATCACGGGAGAAATTAAATTCTCGAAGGGTAGCCCCGGCGTCTAGCCGAGATGATTTTTTAACAACAACGCGTTCCTTCATAGCCATCTTATCCAATCGAACCTTCCATCTGAAGTTGGATCAGACGGTTCATTTCTATCGCATACTCCATCGGTAGTTCTTTGACCAATGGCTCAATAAATCCTGAAACAACCATGGTGGTTGCTTCCTCTTCTGATAAACCTCGGCTCATCAAGTAGAACAACTGCTCCTCACCCACCTTGGATACAGTTGCTTCATGACCGATCGTCACATCCTGTTCATCAATTTCGATATATGGATACGTGTCTGACCGTGATGATGGATCTAAAAGCAATGCATCGCAGACGACATTTGATTTGACATCTGTAGCGCCTTTATGGACTTTGAGCAGCCCACGATAAGAAGCCCGTCCACCACTCTTGCTGATGGACTTGGACGTGATCTTACTGCTGGTATGTGGCGCAAAGTGAACCACCTTACCACCAGTATCCTGATGCTGTCCACGGCCCGCAAATGCCATAGACAAAATTTCGCCTCTGGCTCCTGGCTCCATCAAATAACAGGAAGGATACTTCATTGTCAGTTTGGAACCAAGGTTGGCATCAACCCACTCCATAACCCCATCGCCATAGACCATTGCCCGCTGCGTCACAAGGTTATAAACATTGGTGGACCAGTTCTGAATGGTGGTATAGCGCACTCGGGCGCCTTTTTTAACTACGATTTCAATAACGCCAGAATGGAAAGAATCTGTTGTATATTGCGGCGCCGTGCAGCCTTCAACATAGTGCAATTGAGCGCCTTCGTCAGCGATGATCAACGTTCGCTCAAACTGACCAATATTCGCAACATTCAACCGAAAATATGCCTGGAGGGGCAAATCAATTTTCACACCTTTTGGCACATAAATAAACGAACCGCCCGACCATACCGCACTGTTCAATGCGGCGAATTTATTGTCCTCAATCGGGATAACTGTTCCAAAGTATTCGCGAAACAACTCGGGGTGCAGACGCAATCCGTCTTCAATAGAATGAAAAATCACACCCTGCTTTTCGAGATGTTCCTGTACTTTATGATAAACCATTTCAGATTCATATTGCGCGCCAACTCCAGCCAAGAACTTGCGCTCGGCTTCAGGAATTCCAAGACGGTCGAAAGTTTTCTTTATCGCTTCCGGCACATTGTCCCAGGATTTTGCTTCCATATCCGCGGGTTTCACATAAAAGTAGATTTCATCAAGATTAAGCTTACCAAGCTCACCGCCCCAGGTGGGCATTGGACGCTTCAAAAAATGCTCAAACGCCCTGATCCGAAAATCGAGCATCCATTCTGGCTCGCCCTTCATTTCAGAAATTTTCTCAACAACGGCTCTAGTCAAACCCTTGCCCGATTTGTAAACCGAGGTATCCGGGTCATTAAAACCATACTTATACTCCCCTATTCCTTCCAACGCTCTCGAATCCGCTTCTGTAGCCATTTCGTCTCCTAAATAAACAACCTATAAAGTGATCTTGTCTTATGCAGCGACTTCTTCGTATTTTTCCCGAACCCAATCGTACCCTTGTTCTTCGAGGTGCAACGCCATCTCTGCTCCACCAGACTCAACAATTCGCCCGCCCAACATCACATGAACAAAATCCGGCTTAATATAATTCAAAATTCGCTGATAGTGTGTAATCACAACAACGCCCAGCTCCGGACCGCGGAGTGAATTAACGCCTTCAGAAACAATTCTAAGCGCATCAATATCAAGACCAGAATCAGTTTCATCGAGTACGGCAATTTCAGGTCGTAAAGCGGCCATTTGAAGAATCTCAGCACGCTTTTTCTCACCACCAGAAAAGCCATCATTCAGGTAACGCCCGGCAAAATCATAATTCATTTTCAGGCGATCCATATGCTCTTTAAGGGTTCGACGAAATTCCGGAACACTAATCCCCTTATCCTCCGGGTTCTCCATTCGTCGCCGAGCGTTGATCGCAGCCCGCAGGAAATTGGCTACAGAAACGCCCGGAATAGCTACCGGGTATTGAAATGCCAGAAAAAGCCCAAGACGAGAACGTGCATCTGTTTCAAGCTCAAGAATATTCTGTCCCTTAAACCAAATCTCGCCATCCGTCACCGAATAATTAGGATGCCCCATTAATGTGTATGCCAGAGTGGACTTCCCAGTACCATTCGGCCCCATAATTGCATGCACTTCCCCCTGCTTCACAGTCAGGTCCAAACCTTTCAAAATCTCACGATCACCAATACTAACATGTAAATTTTTGATGATTAACTCAGACATGGGTTAAACTCCTTAAAGTGTATATTGCATAAGCTGCAACAAATTTACTAGAAACAAACAAAAAAAATTTTCTTCTTCAGACAAAAAAGATTATAGCATGCTTCAGCTTTATTTGTCAATATTTAGGATAATTATCTAGTATATTCCAATAATCCGTCAATATTTCGGCGTGTTTATATACACAATTTATCGACAACCGATCCATTCGGGTACAAATCGGGCGAATATTTAGGATTATTATCTAATATATTGACAGTAATAACACCCCTTGGTATACTAAATTTAGTTTACTGGTTATCGCGCACTCTCAAACTTCGCTGAGCGCCAAAAGGATTTAATCCGCTCTCATCGAGTAGAGCAAACCGGCTCAATTGCGCACATATGAATTTTGGATTTTTTAAAATTCAAAAAGCTGCATAATTGGTTTGGTATTGAAACTTGAGGAATTATGAGTACAAACACACGTCAAAAAGTTTTGGGAACATTACTGGCACATCCCCGAATCACGATTAATGAATTGGCCGAAAATGTAGGTATAAACCCGATATCGGTCCGACATCATATCAGCGCTCTTGAAGCAGAAAACCTGGTCGACTCTGAAGAAGAACGACATGGTGTAGGACGTCCACGCCGTGTATATTTTTTAACCGAAGCTGGAGTAGAAAAATTTCCAACCCGATATGTACGGTTGACTCTTCGCCTTTTGGAGCAGTTGAAAGAAACAATGCCAGCCCCAATGGTAAACACCCTCTTTGCCCAGATGGCAAAAGGCATGGCTGAAGATTATTCAAACCCCAATATGCAGGCTATGCCCATGGAAGATCGTTTAAATATTCTGCAAGGCCTGTTACGCCAGGAGGGCTTCACAATAGAATGGGAACGTCAGGGTAACCAATACCATATCCACGAGACAAGCTGCCCTTATTATCATGTCGGGCACGATCATCCAGAAGTATGTTCAGTCGATCAGATTTTGATCTCCTCCATGTTGTTTGTTCCAGCAGCAAAAACCCGCTGTATTCTTAACGGCGACCAGCTCTGCACATATGTTGTCACCGAAGCTCAATCATAAAGATTAATAAAAATGAAAAACTCAAAAAATCAACCCCAACAATTGGTTTGGACGGCCGATAGCACCCATCCGGCACTTATAGAGCCTCTCAAAGAGAATTTCCGCAAAGTCCTCGATCCGGAAATTGGGCTCAATGTAATTGAGCTGGGATTGGTTCGCGATGTGGTCATCAACACAGAATCCGCTGAAGTCAGCATGATGATGACCACTCCATTCTGCCCATATGCTCCCGCACTGCTGGAGATGACTCGCCAAAAAGCGGAAGAAGTGTTAAAGATTCCAACAACGATCGAAATGAGCATGGATCCATGGGATCCTTCTTTCATGGAGGAAGGCGCTGGAGCAGCCTGGGGATTTTTCTAAAACTCGATCCTAAAAATCCTTGCACGAAAATTATTCTTTGGTATAATTGCGTCTATTGTGTTGGCCTCAGTTACGAGGCCAAATCTTTCCGCCCCTGGCTGACTGCCCAGTTTTGTCCAGGAGCTATCCCGAGGAAAGGAGGCATTCCTTATGCGCGACTATGAACTGATTTTTGTTGTCCAACCCGATCTGGACGAAACTGCCATCAACGATGTGGTGACGAAAGTTAAGTCTTGGATCACGGATTCTGGCGGCTCAATTGCGAAAGTCGATTTTTGGGGCAAGAAAAAACTTGCTTACCAAATTCGAAAGCAAAAAGAGGGTCAATACGTTTTGATCAAGACTTCCATGGATCCAAAATTTGGAGCAGAATTGGAACGCAATATGCGTTTCCTGGAACCGGTTTTGCGGTTTCTGCTGACCAATGCTTAATTTGAACAATCTGGAGAGTCTATGAGAGGACTGAATAAAGTCATGATCATAGGAAGGCTCGGACGCGACCCTGAAATGCGTTACACACCTTCCGGACGACCTGTTACAACCTTCTCCATTGCAACCAGTCGCAATTGGACCACATCTGAAGGCGAACGCCGTATTGAAACAGAATGGTTTAATATTGTGGCCTGGGGCAACCTGGCTGAAATATGCAAACAATACCTCGGTAAAGGGCAGTTGGCCTATATTGAAGGTCGTTTGCAAACCAGGCACTGGGATGATAACGATGGTGTAAAACACACATCGGTCGAAATTGTAGCAAACGAGATGATCATGCTCAGCGAACGCCGTGATGCCGAAGAGGCAAACGGCGCAGATATATCTGAAAATGAAGAGTTCCCTTTTTAGCCTCTCTGCTCGCAGATGTTTTGGCTAATATCAGGCAAAACTAACAGGAGAAATGCTCATGAGTGACAGAGATTATTCTTACGACCGCGGTGAACGCGGCGATCGGGGAGAGCGCGGTGAACGCGGTGAAGGCGGACGTCGCTTTTTTGCTGCCCCGCGGGTCTGCCAATTTTGCACAGACCACAGTACAAAAATTGATTTCAAGAATACTGAACTTCTGCGCCGATATGTGCAAGAAGATGGGAAGATTCGCCCACGCCGGCAAACTGGCGCTTGTGCCAAGCACCAGCGTGAAATTGCTGTAGCGGTCAAGCGCGCCCGTCATCTGGCGTTACTGCCCTATACTGGCGATAGTTCACGCTAGTTTACCGTTAGTTCAGTGCATGAGATTTTCTAAGACCTTTAGTTTTTTATAAACCTGAAAGGCTCTTGGAAAAAGTTTGGGCTGAACTGAGATGTATAGTTTTCGATTAACCTAATCAATGGCGGGGCAGAGGCGAGCCTGTGGCTTATCCTTTGCCCCGCTGTTTATCTAAAGCTTAGAGGCAATTCATGACCAAAAATACAAAGAACTTGGTGCTTACCAAAAAGCATCTTGCTCGCGTTGAACGCGAACGCATTCAAACCCGTTGGATTTTGATCAGTACCATCATAGTGATTACACTCGTCGTCGGGTTGATCGGTTTTGGTATTCTCAACGAATGGGTTCTCAAACCAAACGCGGCAATCGTGACGGTAAATTCCGATAAGGGCAGTTTACAGCGTTTTCAAGAAGAAGCCCGCTATGCCCGCCTTAACCTCATCAATCAATACCAACAAACTCAGCAAATGGCTCAATACTTTGGTAGCGATCCAACCACACAGCAATATTTCACAAGCCAGTTATCACAAATCGCGTCTCAACTTGAAACAAGTGCACTTGGGCAAAGTGTTTTGAACAATATGATTGCTGATCTTCTGATCCGGCAAGAAGCAAAAAAGCGAAATATAACTGTTACCCAGGAAGAAGTAGATGCTTATATTCAGGAACAATTTGGATTCTATAAGAATGGCACCCCCACTGCTGTTCCAACGATCCCAGTTCTGCCAACTTCAACCTTAAGCCCGCTTCAAATGACACTGGTTCCCCCAACCGCAACCCCAGTGGTGACACAAACCGCTACCGCAACCCCAACACTCGCTCCAACACAAGTAATAACAATTACCCCCACAGCAGCCCCATCTCCCACTCCTTTTACAGAGGAAGGATATAACAAAAGCTATGACGAGTATATTGCTGGTGTAAAAGACAGTGCAAATGTTTCCGAAGCCACTTTGCGTTACATTTTCGAAAGCAATCTTTATCGCACCAAGGTTCAGAAAGCGATCCTTGATGAATTAAATCTGGCGCAAACCCAGGAAGAAGTCTGGGCTCGCCATATTTTGGTGGACGACGAAGTCAAAGCCAAAGAAGTTTCAGATCGATTAAATGCAGGAGAAGATTTCGCTGTCGTTGCTGCCGCCCTATCTTCCGACAGCTCTGCCTCTCAGGGTGGAGATTTGGGATGGTTCGCCAAAGGCAAGATGGTCGCCGAGTTTGAAACGGCTGCATTTTCGATGGAAATCGGCGAAATCAGCCAACCAGTAAAAAGTCAGTTTGGATACCATATTATCCAGGTTCTGGGACATGAAGATCGCCCAATTTCAGAAGCAGACTTTTCATCTCTTCAGGCTACAAAATTCCAGGAATGGATCGACAGCCAACAACAGGCTGCTGTTGTTGTGATCAATGACAGCTGGATCACAAACGTTCCCACTGAACCGGCTCTTCCTTCCAACTAAATTCTTAAAATAAAATAGGGCGGTCGCTACCGCCCTATTTTATTTTAAACCACTACCGATTCAATTTCATCTAATTTCAAACTGATAACCTGGCTGGCGGAATCTGTTCCCATGGTTACTCCGTAAATAACATCCGCTGCCTGCACCGTATTCCGGTTATGCGTTACAACAACAAATTGAGTATTCTGACTAAGCTCCCGCAGCAAGTCACGGAATCGGCCAACATTTGCTTCGTCTAACATCGCATCCACCTCGTCGAGCAGACAAAATGGTGTCGGTGATACCTTCAACAATGCGAATACCAGAGCGGCTGCGGTTAAGCTGCGTTCCCCGCCAGACAACAAAGCGAGACCTTGCTCACGCTTGCCTGGCAGCCTGGCTTCAATTTCAATCCCAGTCTCTGTCATATTTTCCGGGGTGGTCAATACCAAACGTGCAGAACCCCCGGCAAACAAACGTGAAAATGTACCGCGAAATTCCCGTGCCACCAGGTCAAAAGTCCGTCGAAATTCGCGTTCCATGAGCAAATCTAATTCGGCAATAACTTCATGGATGTTGATTTCTGCTTGCTTCAGATCTGCAACCTGGTTCGTCAAAAACTCAAAACGGTCTCGCACCTGAACAAATTCAGCCTGAGACTCCGGATTAATTGGACCAATTCGCCGCAGTTGGGCGCGCTGACGTTTAATATTTTCTTCTAAATCACTGGGGATTTCCTGAATAGCAGGCAATTGTTCTACCATTCCCTCTAACGGCAGCGGTGTCGGCCCAGAAATTGCATCAGCATAACGAAAAGCCACCAGGCCAAAATCGTCCTCAACTCGTCTCCGAATGCTATCCAACGCCTCCTGGCGGCGGGCCAACAATATTTTCGCCTGGGCATGATGATGCTCCGAGAGCGACAATGCCTGGCGGGTTTCACTGTCTTGCAGTTGGAGCGAATTTTGCTTAGCTTCAACAACAGAAAGCGCCTCCTCTGCCGGCCCCAAAATTTCCTGTAATTTTTCAATATCCTCGTCAGCTGTTTTCTCGCGCAAAACAGCCTCTTCTCTAGATTTCTGTCCTTGTTGGTTCAATTCAAGAAGCTCATTCACTTTTCGGTCTAATGCTGCTCCATTTCGCACAAGCCTTTCCAAAGAAGCCTGACGATCTAGCATTCTTTTCCCGGCATCATCCGCTGCCTGCTTCGCCACTGCAACCCGGGTGCTCCAGTGTGCAACCTGATTCTGCTGCTCATCCAGTGAGAGAAAGGCCAGATTAGCATTGCACTGGCGCAAAGTTTCACGCGCTTTAGATAATTCGGCTTCCATAGTCGTCAATTCTGTCTGCAGCGAAACAAGATCCTTTTCAGTTTGCTGTTTCTCGTTTTGTAATCGTGTTAGTTGGTCTTTGCTCCACTGAGCAGCTCTGCGCAATTTTTCCAGAGCCAGTTCATCCTGGGCCAGAGCCGTTGCAGCAACCTTTTCGGCATCCACAACCTGCTGCAAATTCTTACGAAGCCCACTCTCCTGGGCAGACAAAAGATTGATTTGAATAGTTATTTCTTTAAAACGGGCCTCAATAATCGAAAGTTGGTGACGTGTTTCTTCGAGGATGGCCATTAGCTCTCGTTTTTCTCGGCCCCTGCTCAAGCTTCCAGGTTTACTCTCCAAACCTGCTACAACCTGCCCACTGCTGAAGTAGACTTCACCTTTGAGTGTAACAACTTTCCACACACCCCCATAACCAACCAGGCGCGTCATTAAAGGTCCAACATTGTCCCGGTTCCGAACCAGGAATACATTGGATAAAAATAAGTCCAATGCCGGTTTCAAATCAGCTGAGGCGTTAATTAACAGAGCAGCATTGCCAATAATTCCCTCAAGTCCCTCACGCCATGCTTCCGGAAGATTATTCTGCTCTGAACGGAGCAAGGCCAAAGGCAAAATAACCCCACGGGCCGCCTGCCCAGCGAGAAGCGAAAGCGAGTCCTCAAGCCCAGTGACATCGCGCACAACCAGAGCGTCCAAGTATTCTCCCAAAACCGCTGCCACCGCTGCTTCATATTCAGCCGGCACTTCAAGACGAGAACTGAGCGCCCCCAACGCACCGCGCAAACGGGCTTGTTGTACTGCCTGTAATAATAAACGTGCCCCGCTGGCATAGCCAACCAGGTTTTTCTCAGCCTGTTCCAAAACCTGAATTTGAGCTTGAAGGCGCGCCTGAGTGGTTAACAAACCAGATCGTTCGTCACCAACCCGTTTTCGCTCAGTTTCAAGTGTAGCCTGTTGTGCAAGGTGAGCTTTTAAAGCAGTTTCAGCGGAATGCTTGCTCGCCCCTAATTCAAGCTGGCGTTTTCTCGAATTTTGATAGCGTTGTTCTGCTGCGGTCATTTCTTTTAACGCCGTTTGCAGAGACCGGTCTGTTTCATTGATTAAATTTTGCTGCCGCTCTGCCTGCAATTTTCTTTCTGCCAGCCTTGCGCTCAAGTGGGCTTGCTTGCCTGTCAAAGACCCTTGAAGCTGCCTTGCATCAAGGAGTGCTTTTTCTGCAACAGAACGCTCTGCCTGTCGATCTTGCAATGCTTTACGAGCTTTGGCCAAATGTTCCTTCGCTTCGTCTTGTTCCGCATTGATTTGTGCAACTTCAAGCTTTATCGCCTCGAAGCGTTCTATTTGCAAATCACGATCCTCACCAAAGCGAATCAATTCATCTCGCGAAGCCTGTTCTTGCAGCGTCAATGAACGATTCCGCTCTTCCAAAACAATCAATTCACGGCTTATTCTTTCGCGTTCGTTATGTTTATCCGCCATTTGCCTGTGAAGTGCATTGACGATTTCCCTTTGTCCATGAATTTGCCCACGTAATACCTGGTTTTGCTGATCCATTTCAGACTGCGCCTGTCTGGCTCTTTCAAGATTGGATTCCTGGCGACCATTTGCTTCTTGAGCATCCATCAGATCACGTTGCGCCCGATGCCAGTGGTATCCATACCAATCACGAAGCAGAACATTGAGGTCAGCTTTTACTTGCTCATACTCCACGACACGTTTGGATTGTTTTTCCAGACTCTTTAAACGCGGCTGAAGTTCTGCAAGAATATCTTCTACCCGCTCCAGATTCCTGCGTGTGACCTCTAATCGCTTTTGGGCTTCTTCTCGGCGAGAACGGTGGAGTCCAATACCAGCAGCTTCTTCAAACAGGCGCCGTCTTTCTTCTGCTTTCAATGCTAGAGTCGCATCTACCAGACCCTGTCCGATAATCGTATACGTTCGTTCAGAAAGTCCAGATTGCGCCAGCAGTTCCGAAACATCTTTAAGCCGGACCTTCTGGGCATTTATGAAGTATTCGTTTTGCCCATCCCGATATGCACGCCGTGTGATTGCCACTTCGGTAAAGTCGATAGGCAACCAGCCATCGTTGTTATCAAATGTGATCGTCGCCTGTGCCATCCCAGATCGAGAACGATGTTCGGATCCGGCAAAAATCATATCCTCGGTTTTTTTGGCTCTGAGCAAGCCATAGGATTGCTCCCCAAGCACCCAGCGGATTGCATCAGCAATATTCGACTTGCCTGAACCATTTGGCCCAACGATGGCTGTTACTGCCCCGGCAAATGCAAACTCGGCCCGGGATGCAAATGTTTTGAAACCGAGCAGTTCAAGTGATTTTAATCGATTCAGCATGCTTTTCCATTCTCTTGGTTTTCGATAGCGTCCAAAGCAGCTCTTGCGGCCGCTTTGGCTGCCTGCTGTTTACTTTTTCCCTCACCCTGACCATAAACTTCTTCGGAAATGACAACATTTACATGAAATACTTTGTCATGATCAGGACCAACAGAATCGATGGTCACATAAGTCGGAGAACCCAACTTATGAGCTTGTGCCCATTCTTGCAGCATGCTCTTTGCATCTACATCCCGCCCATCAACAATTAACTCGTTCATTACCGACTCTAGAAATGGACGGACAAATTTTCGCACAACTTCGATACCCCGATCCTGGTACAACGCTCCAACAAGCGCCTCAAAAGCAGACCCCAAAAGCGCCAGCCGATCACGTCCGCCATTCTCAATCTCGCCCTTACCCATCCGCAGGACACTTCCAATATCAAGATGCCGAGCAAATTCTGCCAACTGCTCATTCCCCACCAGTGCAGCTCTATACCGAGTCATTTGCCCTTCATTTAAATCGGGGAAATGTTCATACAACCACGACGCGACCAGAAAATCTAAAACAGCATCACCTAAAAATTCCAGGCGCTCATTATCCTCCAGCACACCCGGATTCTCATTGATATAAGATCTGTGGGTCATTGCTGAACGTAGAAGAAATAAATTTTTGAAATTTAAATTCCGCTGTATTGAATATTCCCGAATGGGATCGGCTTCCTGATCAACCTGAGTATCCATTTTTTCTCCTTCGAACTCAGGGAACCCGAACCGTCCTCGCAGTAGGGCGGCTCGGGTTCCATTAGCTCACAATTTCCAGTATTAACTGTATTTTACTACATGGTTTTCACAAGATCGTCGCAACTTAATTGAATTTACTCGCTTTTCGAAAAAATTGGGGGTTGGATTGCCGCTGTTGCATTAAGAGAATCTTCAATACCTCATTTTCATTTACCCCAGTTCGGGTCAGCTCGAAAATAAGTTATCATGTGTGGCATAACCTCCCCCCAAAAACACCAGCCATCTTATATTTCTAGAGACATTATCGATCTAAAGTATAATAACCACTAATTTGTGAGGCCGATATTGGAGCAATTCTACTATGAATTGTAACAAGTAGATAATCTTAGCTCCAAAACGATGGAAGAGGTTCGTCAACTGACCATGAGTAAAGCAGAAATCCTTATCGTTGAAGACGACGCAGTCAGTGCAGATGTCCTTTCTTTCATGCTAAGCAAGCTGGATTATCAGGTCATCGACCAGGTTTCTTCAGGAGAAGAAGCGATTTCTGTATCACTGGCTCAACGACCAGACATCATTTTAATGGATATCAATTTACGCGGTGAAGTTGATGGAATTCAAGCTGCCCAAACTATTCGGGACCAGGTTGATATTCCTGTAGTTTATCTTACTGCATATTCAGATTCAGCTACTTTGGAACGAGCCAAAATTACAAAACCTTATGGTTATGTGCTAAAACCATTTGATGCTCGAACATTATTAACAGCGATCGAAATGGGGCTAAACGAGCATCGACTGGAACAGAAGATCAAACAGAACGAAGCCCGTTTCAGAACAAGTGTAGAAAATTTACTCGACTGTTTTGCAATCTACCAGGCCGTTCGTGATATATCAGGCCAGATCATTGATTTTCAGATCACTTATGTCAATCCTGCAGCGTGTAAAAATGATCGCATGTCCAAAGACGAACAACTAGGTCGATCATTCACAGAATTATTCCCAACCCATTTCAGTTCTGGTTTGTTCTCTTTATACGTACAGGTTGTGGATACTGGAAATAAGCTCGATGTGGATTCTTTTTTGTATGAAACAGGTGTAAAGTCTATATCAATCCGAAAAGCCTATGACATACGTGCCACAAAACTGGATGATGGTGTAGCCGTTGCCTGGCGCGATGTTTCAGAACGGCATAATATGGAAGAAACCCTCCGCAATAATGAAAGGCGGACGCAAGCTTTACTCCGTCTTTATCAAAATCCCGAGACAACACGCTCAGACATTATTCAAGTAGCCGTTCAACAAGCATTAGAACTTAGCGATAGCGAGTTATGCATTTTAGGAATTATTGAAAATTCTGAAGACGATATAGAAACCCATTTCGGTTCCAAATATGGTCGACAACCCCCAAAAATCGAAAAACCCACAGATCCAGTTTCGATAAAAGATCTTTATCCATGGACAGAAGTGATTCGAAATCACCGAACCATCGTTTTGAATTCCATGATGTCAGAAGCACTATCAGAAGTTACCCTTCCCATGGGTCATATTATTATCCATCGTTTTTTTGGCATTCCAATCATTCGCAACGGGCGGGTGGTAATGGTATGTGGTATGGCCAACAAGCTAAAAGACTACCAGCAGGAGGATATCAGCCAGGTAAGCCTGTTTATGGAAGGTGTTTGGGAACGGATTTATCAATCCAAAATCGAAGAAAGAATAGAAGGCCTGGCACGTTTTCCTGCCGAAAACCCTAACCCCACACTCCGAATCGCCTCTGATGGGGTAGTCCTGTACGCAAACGATGCCGCTTCTGCCCTTTTCCCCCAAAGTGACCCAAAAGCAAATCTATCGGTTCCACATACCTGGATTCCCTATATCTCTCAAGCACATGCAACATCACATCACATCGAATTTGAAACTCATAATAACAACGAATACTACCTTGTTACTGTAGCCCCAATTAATCAGTTTGGCTACATGAATATCTATGCGCAAAATATCACAATCAGGAAAAGAGCCGAAATCGCCCTGAGTGAAAGCGAAGAAATTTATCGAACCCTCTTCGCAACGGTATCCGATGCAATTCTAGTCATCGATGCGGAATCCGAGAAAATCATTGACTTTAATGAAAGTGCAGTTGCTCTTTATGGGTATTCCCGCAATGAAATGCTTCAACTCCAAATTTCTGACCTGATTGACCGTGGCACATCCAAGGGAACCATTTTCCCTCAAAAATTTGACCTGGAAGTAATTCGATCACCAATGCAGTTCCAAATTAAAAAAGATGGATCCTCGTTTCCAGCCGAGATTTCTGCCAGTACCTTTAAAATTAATAAACGGGCAGTTGTGTGTGCAGTGGTGCGTGATATTACTGAAACCAGGCAGCACAACCTGGAAATGGAGTTAATGAACCGCGTCAGTTCTACGCTGCGATCTGCCATTACAAAAAACGAAATGCTCCCGCTTATCATCGGTATGATGGTGGATATGTATCAAGCTAACTTTGCAGTACTTTCAATTGTCGATCCCATTTCAGGGCAAGGGGTTATCGAAATATCACATGGGATCGACAATCTTACGGGAAAATCAACACCCGTCATTCCATTGATCAATGTACAAATTGCTCGAAATCCTGGCTTTTCAGCAAGGGAAACGACTTATTTGCCAGAAGGTTTTGAACATGCAGCGGCGGTAGCTTGTATTCCGTTGATTTATCAAATCCAGGCAATAAGTTTTATCTGGATTGGCCGAAAATCTATATTTTCCGAATTTGATATCCGTTCACTCGAAGCTGTGGCAGGAATTGCAGCAAACGCACTTCAACGTGCTCTTACCCTTGAAACCCTTGAGCAACGCGTGGCAGATCGAACTCGCGAACTCGCCACTCTTTACAACGTTGCGTCTGTTGTTACAGAAGAACACGAACTGAAACCAATGCTAAAACGGGCTTTGGAATTAACACTCCAAACGCTAAACATTAACCGAGGCGCAATCCACCTGATAGACGAGCACCAACTAAGCGAAACTGAAAAAACGACCTTACTTTTGACAGTTGAACACGGATTATCACTTGAAGAACACAACAGCCTGGAAAAAGTATCTTTTGGCGAAGGCCTACAGGGGTTTGTTATTCAAAACAATCAAAGTCTGGTTTCAACCAGCGCCGAAACCGACTCGGCGCCGCTGACCCAATGGCCAGCTTTATTTGCGAATTACGCCTACCTGGGCGTACCAATGCGAATACAGGGAAATGAAATCATTGGAGTTGTTAGTGTCTATCGCCAAAATAATGGCCTATTTCGAACTGAAGAAATAGCTTTATTATCGACTATTGCAGATGAAATTGCGGTAATAATCGAGAATGTCCGCCTTCGTGAACAAACAGAGCATAGCGCTGTGCTTGAAGAGCGGCAGCGCTTAGCCCGTGAGCTGCACGATTCTGCTACCCAGGCACTCTACTCCCTCACACTGTTCGCTTCTGCCTGTCGAGAACTCGTCCAGAAAGGTGATCTTGACCGGCTGAGTAGTAATATCGAAAAAATCAATCTCATCTCACTCCAGGCGCTAAAAGAAATGCGCTTGCTAATTTATGAACTTCACCCTCCCATGCTCAAAGAAGACGGTTTAGTTAATGCTCTTCAACAAAGGCTGGATGCCGTTGAGCGCCGGGCGAGCGTAAAAACTCGATTGCTAATTTCAGGTGAAATTGAGCTGCCGCCTGCAATTGCAGCGGAGCTAAATCGGATTTCCCAGGAAGCCCTTAACAACATCCTCAAGCACGCTGGGGCATCTGCTGTTACCATCCATATTCGGGCCACAGACCATGAAATCGAACTTGAAATCTCAGACAATGGAATTGGATTTATCCCCTCCGAAGCCTTCGATCAAGGCGGTCTTGGATTACGCAGTTTGAGTGAAAGAGCTGAAAAAATTAATGGCTCCTTATCGATTCAATCAGCGCCTGGTGAAGGAACAAAGATATCGGTTAGAATTCCCAAAATAAATTTTTCTGAAAGGTGATATTATGAATAAACCCATCCGGCTTCTGATCGTCGACGATCACACCTTAGTACGTGAAGGTATGCGCGCTTTTATGGAAACCCGGCCAGAGGTTGAGGTAATTGGAGAAGCGGGCGATGGTTTTGGAGCGGTTGAAAAAGAACGTACACTTAAACCAGATGTAATTTTGCTGGATCTAGTTATGCCAGGCAAAGACGGCCTGACCGCAATTCAAGAAATTAAACAAGCCAATCCTGATGCCCGCATTTTAGTTCTGACCAGTTTTACTGATGATGACAAGGTTTTTCCTGCAATCAAAGCTGGTGCTTTGGGCTATTTGCTAAAGGATTCAACCAGTGAGGAATTAATCCAGGCAATCCAATTAGTCGCAAAAGGAGAAGCTTCTCTGCATCCAACGATTGCCCGCAAATTGATGCGCGAAATAAACCGGCCTTCAACCCTTCCACCCACCCCAGATCCACTCACCTCTCGAGAAGTTGAAGTATTGGATTGTATCGCCAAGGGCCTATCCAATAACGAGATTGCATCAGAATTGATCATCAGTGATCGGACCGTTAACGCGCATGTCAGCAACATACTAAAAAAACTCCATCTTGCAAACCGCACGCAAGCCGCTCTTTACGCACTACAAAAAAAGTCGGGATAGTTAATCCAATAATATCATCTCGCTAAAAAAGATGCGTCAACTGCCACCGATTATTAAGGGAAAAGAGATTTTATGGGTGTTTATTTGGGGGCTATGCCCCCAAATAACACCCAAAATAACCTCTTTTCGGACAAACCCGAACTGGCGTTTATGATACATACATAGGTATTTTTACTTAACGAAAGCCGCTTGCAGGCGGCTTTTTGCTTATTTAAAGTTGGGTATTCATGCCAATAATTACAGGAACTATTCAGCCGATAAGAACAGTGAAGTTCAAAAATACCCGTTAACCATCCGGAGAGAACATGTCACAATCGTCCATATCCATTTTTCTCATTGGAGGAGAGCAGCGACTTCAAGACGGTTTGCGTGCATTAGTTGCGAGCTTACCGCAGAAACCTTTACTTAAGATTGAGAAATGGGGAGGAGAGGCAATTCTTCACGCAAAAGAAGCCTGTCCAGACTTGATTATTTTAAATGCCGATCCTCCCGATATAACATCTCTTGAAATAATAAAAAAAATCAAGCTAATCAATGGATACACCCGCTGCATAATCCTAGTCGACAGCATAGAAGAAATTGGGATCGCTTTGCAGACTGGAGCAGACAGCGCCATTCTGCGGGGTTTTTCATCCAGCGAATTTTTTGGGGTATTAAACAAAATGATTTCAGAAATTACTCAAGAGCCTATGGCGACAAATCGTCATAGCCAAACATAATCCACAGCGTCATAGTAAAAAATAAGCGAATTTTGCGATCGTTCAAAAAATCAAAAAAAATTTAGGAGAACACAATGATAACTTGGTTCAACAACTTACGAATGGGTGTCAAATTAATCGGAGCCTTCCTGGCAGTCACACTGCTGATTGGAGGCATTCTTGGCTTTTTGGGATATTACAACCTGACAAACGTCAATGCAATTCTGCTTACGATTACAGATCAAAACGTACCTTCGATTAAGTACGCTACCGCCGTCGAACGTTTTGCATTACGCACCATCATGGATGAAAAACTCTATTTATTAAATGCAAATAACGCCAATGTGGATGTCACTCAGTATTACAACTCAGCAATGAGCAACATCGACGAAATTATCGCCGCATTGGACGAAGTTGATCGGGTAGCGACCCAATACAAAGACGATGATCTATTGGCGAAGTCCAACGAAGTGCGCACCGTGACTGAGCAGTACCGCCAATATTATCAGGACGGTGCCGCAAAGCTGACCGAAAACAGCGCTTTACAGGTGACCATGGCTGATAAAGGCAATACAGTTACAAGCCTTGCCCAGGGGTATTATAGCGAAGTGGTTGGAAAAACAGACACAGAGTCAATGTCAGCCCTGCCGATTGTGATCGACATCTGGGATACGGCCCTGCGCACCCGCCTGAGTCAGAACAAGTATATTCTCTACAAGGACCAGGCCTTTCTGGATGCCATGAATGCCGACCTGGCAAAATTGACCACCCTTTACAACGACCTGGAAAAAGTGACCTCGTCCTCAGCCAATCTGACTCGCATTCAAGAAGCGCGCCAGGCGACTGCCGAATTCTCCCAGGCTGCCACAGCCTGGCTGGCAAAAGACACCGAATTGACTGCTGTACTCAAAAACATGGAGGATATCGGCACCAAGGTTCAGGAAAATGCCATGGCTGCCGAAGATGCAGGCTGGCAGGCAGCCGAAGACAGTAAGACAACCTCTGCAGGGGTGGTCAGCACGGCAATCACCTTTACAATCGCAGCCGTAATCGCCGCCATCATCGTTGGAGCAATATTGGGGGTGGTCATAACCCGTTCGATCACCCAGCCAATGGACATCGTGGTTACCACTGCTCGAGCCCTCTCGGTTGGCGATCTGCAGCGTGAACTGAGCGCCGAAGTCAAAGACCAGGTCCGCAAGCGGGATGACGAAATTGGTGATATTGGTAAAGCTTTCGACAACTTGATCAATTACATGCAGGAGATGGGTAATGCTGCAAATCTGATCGCCGAAAACGATCTTACGCTGAAAATCAAGCCAAAATCAGAAAAAGACGAATTAGGCAACGCAATTGTTCAAATGATCAACAATCTGAGCCAATCAATCGGCATGGTTGCCGAGAGTGCGAACAACCTCACTTCGGCATCAGGTCAACTGGCCGCTGCCGCCAACCAGGCCGGGCAAGCCACCAACCAGATCGCTTCAACCGTCCAGCAGGTTGCCAAGGGCACTGCCCAGCAGGCCGAATCGGTCAACCGCACCGCCAGCTCGGTGGAGCAGATGAGCCGGGCCATTGACGGCGTCGCCAAGGGCGCCCAGGAACAGGCCTCAGCGGTTGGCAAAGCCTCGAACATCACAACACAGATTACCACTGCCATCACCCAGGTATCGGGCAACGCCCAGGCTGTGACCCGCGACTCAGCTGCGGCAGCCGATGCCGCCCGCAAAGGCGCCGTCACCGTCCAGGAAACCATCCAGGGTATGGAAGCCATCAAGACCAAAGTCGGCCTCTCGGCCCAAAAAGTGCAGGAGATGGGCCAGCGTTCGGACCAGATCGGCACCATCGTGGAAGCGATTGAAGACATTGCCTCCCAAACCAACCTGCTGGCCCTCAATGCCGCAATCGAAGCGGCCCGGGCGGGCGAACACGGCAAGGGCTTTGCGGTCGTCGCAGACGAAGTCCGCAAGCTGGCTGAGCGCGCTT
>Ga0268298_10001572_pt1 | contig 26584 bp, 19 predicted proteins | sample WWTPWeurt_MetaG_FD_194462 | JGI IMG/M metagenome (GOLD analysis project Ga0268298, IMG submission 194462) | Activated sludge microbial communities from WWTP in Nijmegen, Gelderland, Netherland - WWTP Weurt | ecosystem: Engineered > WWTP > Aerobic digester > Activated sludge | place...
TATAAAACACTATGCATTTACAACTTAGCGAGGAACATTTAATGATACAAAAAGCAGCACGTGATTTTGCAGTAAATGAATGTTTACCTGGTGTAATTGAAAGAGATGAACATCAACGCTTTCCTAAAGAACAAATTACACAATTAGCTGAATTAGGCTTTATGGGTATGATGGTTAAGCCAGAATATGGTGGTAGTGGAATGGATACCATAAGCTATGTATTAGCCATGGAAGAAGTGAGTAAAATTGATGCTAGTGTTAGTGTATGTATGAGTGTAAATAATAGCTTGGTATGTTATGGCTTGCAAGCTTATGGCAACGAAGAACAAAAACAAAAATACTTAACACCAATAGCCCAAGGTAAAAAAGATGGAGAACTTTATATAGGTGCATTTTTATTAAGTGAACCAGAGGCAGGAAGTGATGCAACAAGCCAACGAACAATAGCAGAAGATAAAGGAGATTATTATTTACTAAATGGTACTAAAAACTGGATTACCAATGGTAGCAGTGCAAGTGTTTATTTGGTTATGGCACAAACCGATGTAAGCAAAGGCAGCAAAGGTATTAACTGCTTTATTGTTGAAAAAAAATGGGCTGGTGTTACTGTTGCTGCAAAAGAAAATAAACTTGGCATTCGTGGTAGCGATACACATACTATTATGTTTACAGATGTAAAAGTACCCAAAGAAAACAGAATAGGTGCTGATGGTTTTGGTTTTACATTTGCTATGAAAACATTAGCAGGAGGTCGTATTGGTATTGCATCTCAGGCATTAGGTATTGCAAGTGGTGCTTATGAACTTGCTTTAAAATATGCTCAGGAGCGTAAAGCATTTGGTAAAGAAATTGCTAAACACCAAGCTATACAATTTAAGTTAGCAGATATGGCTACACGTATTGAAGCTGCTCGTTTATTATGTTTAAAAGCAGCATGGGAAAAAGATAATGGAATGGATTATGCTTTAAGTAGCAGTATGGCTAAAGTTTTTGCAAGCGAAACTGCTATGTGGGTTACAGTAGAAGCTGTTCAAATACATGGTGGTTATGGTTATGTAAAAGAATACCATGTAGAACGCTTGATGAGAGATGCAAAAATTACACAGATTTATGAAGGCACCAGCGAAGTGCAACGAATAGTAATAGGTAGAAGTATTTTAAAATAACTTACCAAAACTCTTCAAAAAAATGAAGAGTTTTTTATTTTTATAGTAATTAAAATGAATAAATAATGGCAAATAAACCGGTAAAGGCATTAAGCACTATTGCAGCTACAGAGCCTTTAAAAGTGGTAAATATTGAAAGAAGAACTTTAACAGATAAAGATATTGAAATTGAAATTTTATATTGTGGCATTTGTCATTCAGATTTACATGTTGCACAAAATGATTGGGGTGGCTCTCATTATCCATTAGTACCAGGACACGAAATAGTAGGTAAAGTAATTGGCGTAGGTAATAGCACTACAAAATTTAAAATTAATGATATAGTAGGTGTTGGATGTATTGTAGATAGTTGCCAACATTGTACTTATTGCCAACAAGGCCATGAGCAATTTTGCGAAGAAGGTTGGACAGTAGTTTTTAATTCAAAAGATAAAAAACATGGAGGCTTTACTTATGGTGGTTTTTCAACCAATATAATTGTGAATGAAGATTATGTAGTACACATACCTGCTGGCTTAAATTTACCCAATGCAGCACCTATACTTTGTGCAGGCATAACTGTTTATTCACCTTTAAAACATTGGAAAGTTGATGCTAATAAAACTGTAGGAATTATTGGAATGGGAGGCTTAGGGCACATGGCCATAAAAATAGCAAAAGCAATGGGGGCTTATGTTACAGTATTTACCACTACACCAACAAAAGCCAACGATGCGTTACAACTTGGTGCAGATAAAGTAATCATTTCAACCAATGAACAAGAAATGAAACATTGCACCAAACAAGATATTATTTTAAATACTGTTTCTGCAAAACATAATATAAACGAGTATATTAATTTACTAAATGTAGATGGTACTATTATTATGGTTGGCATACCTGCACAACCTTTAGAGATTGGTGCTTATAATGTTATTAAAGGCAGAAAAAGTTTTTCGGGTTCTAATATTGGAGGCATTGCCGAAACACAAGAAGTATTGAACTTTTGTGCAAAACATAATATTACAGCCGATATTGAATTGATAAATCCTGATTATATAAATACTGCTTTTGAAAGGCTAAGTAAAGGCGATGTAAAGTACAGGTTTGTGTTAGATATGCAAAAAATATAAGTTCTTGCTATGTTTAAATACTTTTTATTTATACTGTTGTTAGGGTTTTATACTAGAACTAAAGCACAAAAGATAGAAGCTATTTATTTTAATTTATATACCGATAGCTTAAAAAAAGAAGTACATAATTACATTAATATAGAAGGAAAATTGGCTAACGGAAAATTTATTCCTCTCGATTCTAGTCACATTAAATTATCATGCAATACTGGTAATTGGTATGGAAATAATTTAGTAATAGATAGTAGTTACTTAAAAGACTCTGTTGTAATTACAGCACAACTTAAACAAAACCTACACCTTCAAAAACAAATAACAGTTTTTATAAAAAAAATAAATGAGGTGGCTAACCTTAAAACAGAAGAAGAGGTATTGCAAAGCCTTCAACCAACCAACAACAAAAATAAAAAGAGAAAAAATAAACGATAGTTGTTAAACAGCATCAAACCATACTTTTTTAGTATCATTAAAGCTTGCATTATAATTAATAAAAAGTTCTTCACCAGCTTCAATTTGCCTAACTGTAACCACACTCATTGTTTCATTTTCAAAATCCATTTCATATACACAATTAGCTAAGTAGTTATGGTTGTACATAGATATAAAACCCAATCCAATAGCAGCTTTCATATTGTTTTCTCCCCATTCAAAAATATAATTATACAATTTAGTTTGTTCCACTATTGCCCTTTCTTTTTCATTTAAAACAATTACTGGAGAAATTTCTATTGTTGTTTTACTTGGAATAATTTGTGCAGTAAATACACCTTTACCTTTGTTATCACTTTCTGAAATAAACAAAACAGGAAGTATCATATTTAAAATAAATTATAACGAAAGTAATGTATAAAATTAAACAACATTGTAAATTGCACTCATGAGTATTGAAATAGAACAAATTAATTTACAAGAACAGTTTCTAGAAATCATTGCTACACAAGATAAAATTTTAATAAAAGAGTTCTTAGACAATCAAAATATTAGCGATGTAGCCGATTTAATTTATCATAATACTAACGATGAGGCTACCATTGTTGCCAATATGGCAATTAATAGAGCAGCCAAAGTATTTAAAATTCTTGATTTTGCAACCCAAAAACAAATCATTAATAAATTACCAAGTAATAAAACTGCAGAATTATTAAATGAATTACCTGCTGATGATAGAACAGATTTTTTTGAAGAGTTACCTAAAACAGTTATCAGAGATTTAATTAAATTGTTAGATGCTGATGAAAGAAAAATTACCTTATCCTTATTAGGATATCCAGAAGATAGTGTAGGCAGGTTAATGACACCTGACTATGTTTTTGTATATACTCATAATACCATAGAAGAAGTACTTGAAACCATTAGAAAATATGCAAAAAATAGCGAAACTATTGATGTAATTTATATTGTAAACGAACAAGACGAACTAATTGATGATATAAGAATTAGAGATGTAATTTTAGCATCGCCAGAGAAAAAAATGGAAGAATTAATTGATGGCAGATACGTAGCACTTCATGTAAACGATGATCAGGAACATGCCAGCCAAATTTTTAAAATGAATAATAGGGTAGCATTGCCTGTTATTGATGATAACAATAAGCTATTAGGTATTGTAACCATTGATGATATGCTTTGGGTAGCAAATGAAGAATTTAGTGAAGACATGCAAAAAATGGGAGGTACCGAAGCATTAAATGAACCCTATTTAGATATTTCTATTTTTAAACTTTTTAGAAAAAGAGTACTATGGTTGGTTATTTTATTTTTAGGCGAATTACTTACTGCCTCGGTAATGTTTTATTTTGAATCGGAAATTGCAAAGGCAGTTTTTTTAGCAACATTCATTCCGTTAATTATTAGTAGTGGTGGTAATAGTGGCTCACAGGCTTCTACATTAATCATTCAAGCAATGGCAGTTGGCGAAATTAAAATTGCAGATTGGTGGCGTGTTTTAAGAAGAGAAATTTTAAGTGGTTTAATGCTTGGTACTGTTTTAGGAATGATAGGTTTTATAAGAATAATGATTTGGCACGAATTTTTTCCAAATATTTATGGCGACCATTTTATTTTAGTAGGCTTTGTAATATTTTTTAGTTTAATTGGTGTTGTATTATGGGGCACATTAAGTGGTAGTATGTTACCATTGGTTTTAAAAAAAATGGGTGCCGACCCTGCAGTTTCATCAGCACCATTTGTGGCTACTTTGGTGGATGTTACAGGTTTAATAATTTATTTTAGTTTTGCTTACTTGTTTTTACAAGGCCTAATTTTATAAAGTTTTTTCTTTAATAGTTAACATTTATTATTCGTATCCTTGTAACTTAAAATGTAACCTTCATGTGTGCCATTGCAGGCATTATGTCTTTTAAAAATAATTTGGTTGAATTAAGCAATTTGCAAAAAATGGCCAATATTATGCAGCATCGTGGAAATGATGGGGAAGGTTTTTGGCTTAATAATTCTTCTACAATTGGTTTTGCCCACAAACGGTTATCTATAATAGATTTAAGCAAAAATGCAGCACAGCCAATGCACTATTTACAGCATGAAGCTACCAATAAATACACTTTAATTTTTAATGGAGAAATTTATAATTACGTTGAACTAAAAAAGGATCTTATTACAAAAGGGTATCAATTTTTTACCCAGAGCGATACTGAAGTTTTATTGGCTTTATACGATTGTTACCAAGAAAATTGTTTACAATATTTAGATGGAATGTTTGCATTTGCTTTATGGAATAATGCTACACAACAATTATGGATTGCTAGAGATAGATTTGGCGAAAAACCTTTGTATTACAATTGTAGCGATGAGCAATTTTTATTTGCAAGCGAAATGAAAGCTTTATGGGCTGTCGGTGTAGATAAAACAATCAATAATGCAAGGTTGCTAAACTACCTTTCTGTTGGTATGGTTAGCAATCCATCAAATGCAGAGGAAACTTTTTATAACTCCATTAAAAAACTACCAGCAGCACATTATTTAATAATTAATTACAATACAAAAGAAATTTCTACAAAAAGATATTGGCAGGCAAATTTACATGAAGAAAAAAATCTATTAAAGGAAGAAGAAGTTGTAGAGAAATTCTCTTACCTGTTTGCACAATCTATTAAAAGAAGGTTAAGAAGTGATGTTGCTGTATCTACCAGTTTAAGTGGTGGTTTAGATAGCTCCTCTGTTATAGCAACTATTACTGCATTAAATAATAAAAATAATAATGAAAAGCCAATTAGTTTTTCTGCTATTTTTCCTGGTTTTGCCAAAGATGAATCTGCTTTTATTAACGAGGTAGTTAATTATTTTAATCTTAAAAATTATACAATTAACCCCACAGCAGAAGGTTTTGTAGCAGATTTTGAAAAATTACTTTTTCATCAAGAGGAACCTTTTCAGAGTAGTAGTATTTATACTCAATTTAAAGTATATGAATTAGCAAAGTTGCATAATATTAAAGTTGTATTAGATGGGCAAGGAGCAGATGAAATTTTAGCAGGTTATACCAAATATTATTTTTGGTATTGGCAATCGTTACTTAGCAATTTTAAATTTAGTACCTTAAAAAAAGAAAAGATTGCTGCCAAAAAAAATAATCAGCAAATTGATTGGAATAGTAAGAATATTGCAGCAGCTTTTTTCCCAAATTTGGCAGCAAGAAAATTAACTTCAAACATTAAAAATAAGATCTTATTTAATCCTTATATTGAAAAAGATTTTATAAATGCTAACTTCAACGAGCAAAGTGTACAAAAGCCTACCATTAAAAACTTAAATCAAATTTTACAGTTTAATACTTGTACCAATGGGTTAGAAGATTTGTTGAGATACGCTGATAGAAATGCAATGGCTCATGGTATTGAAGTAAGGTTGCCTTTTTTAAACCATCAATTAGTTGAGTTTGTTTTAAACTTACCCGAAAATTATAAAATAAGAGAAGGGTTTACTAAATATGTATTACGAACTGCAATGAGCAATCAATTACCACAAAATATTGTTTGGAGAAAGGATAAAATTGGATTTGAGCCACCTCAAAAGTTATGGATGGAGAATAAAAAAATGGAAGAATTATTGATGCAAGCAAAATTTAATTTAGCAAAAGCAGGCATATTAAAAAAACAAGTAATTGATTTAAAGCTAACTAATACCAATGCCCATGAAGTCAATAATTACAATTGGTGGTTTTTGTGTATGGGAAATTTGATTGGCTAATATTTATCATTTATGGGTATGCTTTCAGTCACTTATTTAGCAACTTATTTATAGGTTCTTTGCAGCCCTAATATTTTCTGTTTATTATGTCACATACTTTTCATATACCTGTTTTAGGTACAGCTTACAGTATTGAAACACCTATAAAAGTTGCACATTTAGGCATATCATCTGTTATATCTATTGTAGATGATATTTTGGTGGAAAGATTGAGAAAATTTTATTCTCAAAAGGTTAATTTAAACTACCAACCAATCACTAAAAAAGATATTGCATTTCGTTCTAAAAGAATAACTGCTTACTTAAATTTAGTACATAAAATGGTTGAAGCTAAAGTAGAAAGTATGAAGCAGGAATGTTTTGAGAAAAAAGGAGAATTAGTAAAATATTTTGAGCTTTTACCAGAGCATTCTGCTTTAAAAAAAATGTATATAAAATTTATTGCAGAAGAAAATAGCTTAACAAAACAAAAATTAGAGCAGGAGCTTAAACAAAATATTGTACAAGGTGCTATAGACGTAAATATAATGTCTAAAGTAGATAAACTTAATTTGAATAAAGAAGGTGAAGTTATCAATAGCGATGCGTTAGAATCCTTCAAAGGCTTTGCAGATAGCACTTTAAATGCTGCAGTAGTTTTATCTGCAGGTATGAACCCTAAACTCTATAATTATATAGAAAATTTTTCTGACTTTTTCCCTGATGAAAATAATCAACTTCGCAAAAGAATTATTCTTAAAGTAAGTGATTTTCGTTCTGCATTAATTCAGGCTAAATTTCTTGCTAAAAAAGGATTATGGGTTTCTGAATTTAGAGTAGAATCTGGTTTAAACTGTGGTGGCCATGCTTTTGCTACAGATGGATTATTAACAGGACCAATTTTAGAAGAGTTTAAGCAAAATAGAAATGCAATGCTTAACGAACTTTTTGAGATGTACCAAAAAGCATTAGAAACCAAAAATATTAATTGTAACGTTTGCCCTACACAAAAAATTACTTATCAAGGTGGCATAGGCAATCATGAAGAAGATATTTTTTTACAACAATTTTATCAATTAGATGGCACTGGTTGGGGCAGTCCATTTTTATTAGTACCAGAAGCAACTACTGTGGATGAGGCTACATTAAATAATTTAGCCAAAGCAACTAAAGATGATTTCTATATTAGTGGTTCATCGCCTTTAGGAGTGCCTTTTAATAATTTTAAACTCAGTAGTTCAGAGAAACAAAGAATTGAAAGAATTGAAAAAGGAAGACCAGGTAGCCCATGCATTAAAAAACTTTTAGTATCTAATACCGAGTTTACTAAAGAGCCAATTTGTACAGCATCCAGGCAATATCAAAATTTAAAAATTAAGCAATTACAAGAGCAAGGTTTAAACCAAGAAGAATACCAAGAACAATTTAATATAATTACCGAAAAAGCTTGCCTATGCGAAGGTTTGGCAACTGCAGCTTATATTAATAACGATATTGTGGAGAAAAATGAAAGCACTGCAGTAGCAATTTGCCCTGGCCCCAATACAGCTTACTTTAATAAAATTTACAGTTTAAACGATATGGTAAAACATATTTATGGTAAAATAAATTTATTAGATGGTGTTAAGAGATCAAATATGTACATTAATGAATTGCATTTATATATAGAGTACATTAAAAAAGATATCAACCATAGCATCAAAAATTTAAACGACAAAAAAATTAAATATTATAATAAGTTTAAAGAGCAACTTGAAAATGGTATTACCTATTATAAGAATATCATTCCTCAAATATTTAATCAGTCAGAAGCTTATAAAAAGCAAATGTTAACCGAATTAGATGAAGCTGTAAATAAAATCAATCAAATTTTTTCTATTCTTAGCAATACTGAGGAAAAGCAAACTAAGGTTGCTTAATGCCTTTTAGCATTACTATAGCCATAAAAAAAGTTTACAGCCAAATAAAACTGTAAACTTTTTTATAATGATTACTATTATTATTTATAAAGCAATTTGCTTTTCTAACATTAGTTTTCTTAAATTAATTAAGCCATAACGCATTCTACCTAATGCTGTATTAATACTGCAATTGGTAATATCTGCAATTTCTTTAAAGCTTAAGTCTGCAAAATGGCGTAAAACTAAAACCTCTCTTTGTTCATCAGGTAGCATATCTATCATTTTACGAACTCTATCATGACTTTGGTTGGCAATTAATTTTGTTTCAGAGCTTTCTTCTACAACATTAATTGTTTCAAAAATATCTCTATCATCGCTGGTTTTAATAGTAGGTGTTCTTTTTACTTTTCTAAAGTAATCTACACATAAGTTATGGCTTATGCGTAAAGCCCAAGGTAAAAATTTACCTTCTTCTGAATACTTATTGTTTCTTAATGTATCTATTACTTTAATAAACACATCTTGAAATAAGTCTTCGGCTAAATACTTGTCTTTTACTAAAAATAAAATAGAAGAGAAAATTTTGTCCTTGTAGCGATTAATTAATACTTCAAGGGCATCATTAGCATTTCTTTCTTGAAACGCATGAATTAGTTGCGTATCTGACGCATGAGTTAAAGTTTTCATAGACATCTAGGTTTTTGATTTGATCTAAAATATTAGGATAATGGATAACAAAAATCAATTACATTTTTTATTTTTTTGGTGTAATTAATTTTATGATGTGAAGATAGGAATGATTTTTATATTTCCAAATTTTGGAGCAATTTTTTTTTAAACTTTTTTTCTGTAAGCCTTATAAATAAAGGTTTTCAGGGGTATTTACTATAAAGTAAATAGTATTTTTACGATAGTTTAAAGCAGTAGTCTAAAATTGAGATAATAATTCTATAATTGGTAATACTTGGTTGTAAGTACAATCCTACTTGTTTTTTAAGAGCTTTAAAATTTTATTTCCTCTACTTTTAAAAGCAGCAGTTTCATGCTGTATATTGGTTTCTATTAAGCAAATTAACTCAGGTTTTATCTCGGTATATATTTTACTTAAATTGTACAATATGGTTAATGAAAAAGCTTTTATAGCTACAGGGGTTGATGGTGTTTCAATAAAATTAAAACAAGTATGCATTACTGTACCATGAAATTTTATGGGTATTTCAATATCTTGTAAAATTCTTAAAGCATTTCTTATAACTGCATCGTGTACATCTTTTCTATTTAATTGGTTTATTATTTCTTTTAAATGAGGTTGTAGTAGAGTAGAGTTTTTGCTTACTGCATAACTTAAACTCCATGATGCCATTTGAGACAATCGTTTATCCTTACCTGTATAAATTTCCACCAATTCTTTAAAATGGTTCTTGTTTTGGCAAGCATAAGTTGCAATAGCTTCTATATTAATTTTTGAATAACTATTTTGTAGCGATTTTTTTATATCCAATGTATAAGAATTAAGGAATTAATTTTTTGAATTGAAATAGTCTATTAAAATACCAGCCCTTTTATTTCCAATAACTTCTGAAAGCTCTGTATGGGTTTTGCTTTTTATAGCATTAACCGATTTAAATGTTTTTAATAATTCGGTTACTGTTTGTTTACCAATTCCAGGTATAAGTTCTAACTCGTTTTTAAATGTTCCTTTAGAACGTTGGTTACGATGAAAGGTAATTCCAAATCTGTGAACTTCATCTCTAATAAACCTAATAAGCTTTAAACTTTTACTGTTTAATGGTAGTGTTATAGGTTGTTGGTCTTCATTAAAAAATAATTGTTCTTCGTTTTTAGCTAAACCAATAACAGTTAATTTATTTTCAATAGATAGTTTTTTTATACTCTTCAAGGCAGCACTTAACTGCCCTTTGCCACCATCTATAATTATTAGTTGTGGTAAAGGTTTTTCTTCTTCTATTAATCTTTTGTAACGCCTATAAACAACTTCTTGCATAGTTGCAAAATCATTAATACCAATTACTGTTTTAACATTAAATTTTCTATAATCGTTTTTACTGGGTACACCATTTTTAAAACAAACCATTGCACTAACAGGGTAACTGCCTTGAAAATTAGAGTTATCAAAACATTCAATATGTGTTGGTAAATCTTTTAATCTTAAATATTGCTGTAGCTCTATCAAAGTTTCATTATTTTCTATATTGCTACTGGTTGTTAAATGCAGAAACTTCTTTTGTTGTAATTCTTGCTTATAATAAGAAACATTCTTTAAAGATAGTTCTAGTAGTTTTTTCTTATCTCCTAATTTTGGAATTGTTATCTTAATGGATGAATGAACAATGTCCACCTTAAAAGGCACAATTATTTCATTGGCAGTGCTGTTAAAATTGCTTCTTATTTGAGGTATTGCATAACTTAAAACTTGCTGATTAGTTTGCTCTAAAGGAATACTTAATTGTATATTATGCGTTTGCACAATTGTTCCATTTTGAATCATTAAGTAATTTACATAAGCAACTTCATGTTCACTAACAATAGAAAATACATCTATATTGCTTAGTAAATGGTTAACGATTATAGATTTAGATTGGTAAGTTTCTAAGTCATCTATTTTTCGTTTAATTATAGCTGCTTTTTCAAATTGCAAATTGGTAGCTTTCTCCTCCATTTCTACTTTTAAATGCTGTATAACGGGTGTAATATTTCCCTTTAAAATATTTCTAACCTGTTGTAAATTTTCATTGTAATTATCTACTGTTTGCAAATCCTCACATGGACCTTTACAGTTGCCTAAATGATACTCTAAACATACTTTAAATTTCTTTTTTGCAATATTAGTTGGGCTTAATAATAAATTGCAGTTGCGTAAAGGAATGTACAGTTTGATAAATTCTAATAATTCTTTTACTTTCTTTAATGAAGTAAAAGGGCCTAAATATTCTGAGCCATCATTAATTTTTTTTCTTGTAAAAAATAATCTAGGAAATGGTTCATTTTTTATAACAATGTAAGGGTAGGTTTTATCGTCTTTTAATAAAATATTATACTTAGGCTTATACGTTTTTATTAATGCATTTTCTAGCAAAAAGGCATCTTGCTCACTATCTACAATTGTAAACTCAATACGTGTTATAGCGTTTACAAGTTTATGGGTTTTATAATTATTTACCGATTTGCCAAAATAACTTCTAACTCTATTTTTTAAATTTTTGGCTTTACCAACATAAATAAGTTCATTTTCTATATCAAAGTATTTATAAATTCCAGGAAGGGTAGGAATTGTAGATACAATTTTTAGAAAATCTTCAGTAGTCATAATAGCTTTTAATAATTATTTAAAGCTAATGTTAGTTTTGGTTGTAAAAGCAATAGAATTGGTAGGCTCGTAGTATTTTACAAAATAAAATTCTTTGCCAAAAATCCATGCATAGTTTTCAGTAATTAAAGTGTCGGGTACTGAATAAATATTTTTAATGTCAATTCTTTTTAGTGTGTTGGCATTTTTAGCATCTAACATTATACTTATATTTTTAACAGGTAAACTGTCTTTTGAAGTTGTATAATTTATAATGGTACTATTAGTAGTTAAATCTGTAAAAATTTGCTCTTTATAAAACTGTTTTAACGGAGGTTCTGAAATATTTTGTTGGGTAAATAATTGAACTAGATTTTTAAAATCTGAAAGGGAAATTTTAGATGCATTATTAGAATTATTAGGATTAGTTACTATTTTTAAAAATTGTTTTTTAATTTTTATCAAACTATCCGCTTCTGTATTAATAGCTGCTGTATAGTTATAATAAGGCAATGTATCTATATTATTTTGAGATACTTCTTGCTCTTTTTTCTGTTCTTTACAACTTAATAATAAAATAAAAAATGTACTAAAGGTTAAAATATATTTCATAAATAAAATTAGTTGATATTGTTTTAATGGCTTATTTTTCCTGTAAAGAAATGATTAATTGATAAAAATAGTTTAAAAATGAAGAAATCTTTTTATTGGATATTATTTGCAATCTGTTTTATTCACAATTATGTTTTTGCCAATATGGCTTCGCCATATATAGGAGGCACAAAGCAAAGTTCTGCTATTTCTAGTAAACACATTCAAATTCATTCAGAAAACATTCATATTGCTATTGATAAAAATTTTAAAACAGCAAAATTCATTGTTGAGTATAATATTTTAGCAGATACCAATGGGCTACAAGTTCCATTATTGTTTATTGCAGAAGATTTTAAGGAAAATTTTAAAGTATGGGTTGATGGCAATTTGGTTGAAATTAAAAATGTTAATGAACTTCTTACTAATAACCCTACAGCATTCAATCAATTGTTTAATGGAATTAATAACACCAATGAAATAAGTATTTATTGGGATAAAAATATTGGCAATGTTTATCAACTAAGAGATTTAAAATATTTTGAAACAGATATTGCCAAAGGTAATCACAAAATAAAGGTTGAATACGTTGCATCAGTACAAATAGATAGATCTAATTGGGTAAAGAATTATAAACTTAAGTATTCATTGTCTCCTGCAAAGTTTTGGAAATCATTTGGCAGTTTAGCAATTACTTTAGAGTTAGAAGGAACGCAAAAAGTTACTACCAATTTAGGATTACCTATAGAAAAAAACTATTCTACAATTAACAACTGGAAGTTTACTACTTTGCCTGCCGACTTTATTGAAATATCTTTTACACCAACTATTAGCAGCTATGCTGAAACATTAATAAGCATGGGCCCGTTTGGTATAAGTATGGTTTTTACTATACTATTATTTGCTATTAATTTGTATTTAATTTTTTGGTATAGAAGAAGTAATATTAATAAAAAATACTCTCCTCCTGTAATTATAGGAAGTTTATTAATACCCTTAATTTCTATAATTATTTATATGTATAGTTATTCTTTTATTGATAATGCAATAGGTGAGGAAGCAGGGAAATATCATGGATATTTCATATTAGTAATTATTATTTATCCTATTTTATTTTTAGTTTATTTATTATTTACCTGGCTAATTGACAAACTTTATAAAAGAAAATTATTAAAATAATTTTTTAGTAAATCCAAATCTTAAACCATTGTCTAGCCTGTATTCTTTTATTGGATATTCATCGGTATATGTAGGTAAATGTTGATAGCGTAATTGTGGGCTTAAAAAGAAACTATAATTACCAACTTTGTAAATAAAGTTTAAATCTAATCCAGTATTAATATTCCATTTTCTAAAAAATGAAGTACCATCTGTATAATATTTATAATCGGTTGAAATTAAATAAACATTTTTATTTAAAGTTAAAGTTGGCTGAATACTAAGGCCTAAACCAATTTCGAAATTTTTAGATTGTAAAAAACTCCATTGAATACCAAGTGGAATTGAAATCTGGTATAAACTATTTTTTAAAGATTTATTTAAAGGCCCTGTGGTACTAGAAGTGGCAAATTGATTGATGGTATCTAAACCATTATTGGTAATTACTGCAATTTGAGCAATGTTTAATCCACTTTTATAACTATCAATGTAATATTTACGAATATTAAATTGTAGTCCAGTTCTTAACTTAACTTTATCAGTTAATTTATATAAAATACCCACACCAGCTTCTAAACCTAATGCAGGTTTATGGTGTACCACTTCATTAACATCTACATAATAAACAGAAGGTAGGGGAGTTGTTGTATTACCATCTCTTAAACTAATGGTATTTCTAGTTTTGTCATCAACTAGTTTTCTGTAACTCATGCTAGGGGTTGCATAAACTTGTAACTCTATAGCAGATTTTTTATTTTTTGTGAAAGCTGTTTTAGAAATGTATTTTTCTATTTCCGTTGTTGGATTTTCTTGAATAATAACTTTAGGTAATATTATTTGTTCCTCTTGTTTAGGTACTGTGTTTAAAGCTGCTAATAAGCTAGTGTTTGCATTAATATTTAAGGTAGAATGTTTTAAATTATAAATACTATTAATGGTAGGCTCTTCTATTGAGTTTGTAGTGGCGATATAGCCATTTAAATTGGGGTAATTATTCAAAAACAACTTATCTAAAAAAGCTAAGCTAATACTCTTGTTTGTTTTTGAATGAACGGCTTCTGGTAGCGATTCTTTTTCAATAAATGCTAAAGTTGGATATGTATTGTATGATTTATTAGATTGGCTAAAAATTTTTTGCTGCGGAATAATATTTTCTGAAATTAATGCTGTAGTTGCTTTTTTGGGGACTTTATTTTTTACTTCTTTGAAAGTGTTACTGGCTATAAAATTAAGTTTAACCGTATTATTAAATAAAATGGTAAAAACTGTTAAAACTGTAATAACAATAAAAGAAATAATTGTAAGGGCATTCCACCTTTTATAACCATGTAGTTCTTTGTAAATTGCATTCCAAACTTTTTCATCAGAATACATTTTATTTTTATCAGCAACTGTTTGTAAAAATTGCTCTAAGTTATCTTTATCGTTATTATGTTGGTACACTTTAAACTTACATTTATTTTAGTTCTGCAATCCAGTTTAGTTCTTCTTCTTTGTTTTTGATTAACCCTTTTTTAATTAAAATATTTTCTAAAATTACTTTTGCTCTGGTATATTGGCTTCTGCTAGTACTTTCTTGAATATCTAAAATTTCTGAAATTTCCTTGTGGCTATACCCTTCAATGGCGTATAAATTTAATACTGTTCTAAAACCAATTGGCAATAATCTTATACATTCAACTACTTGTTTTGTAAACATCATTTGCCCAATATTGTTTTCTTTAATTTGTATATTATAAGCATTGGCTATATCCACATTATCATTAAATTTTTTATTTCTTTTTATATAATTAATGCAACTGTTTACAACAATTCTTCTTACCCATCCTTCAAAAGAGCCTTTAAATTGGTAGGTGTGAATTTGAGAAAAGATTTTTAAAAAAGCTTCTTGTAAAATATCTTGAGCATCGTTTTTATTATAGGCAAAACGGTAACAAATACTCATCATTTTTGGGCTGAATGTATTGTACAATGCTCTTTGTGCAGTAGCATCATTATCTATACAACCTTGTATTAAACTTTGGTCAATCATTTTGAGTACTGATTATTTAACCCTAAATGTATGACAGTTTTTTTAGAAATCTGCTGCTTTTATACTTAATTGTATAGGCGGTATTTAAAAGTAAAGGAAAATATATTTATCTAAACCCTTCTTGCTTTTTGTTATGCCTTTTCCTTTTGGGATTATAAATTTTTTCGGCAGTAAATAATAGCCTTAAAAACTCTTGTTTAGCATATTCATTGGGTAATACAGTTGGTAGAGCAATACGATAAATAGTTTCAAAATCGTACCCATTTGCATATTTTGATTGTTTTAATAAACTACCAAACATAGAAACAGCAGTAGCAAATTTTAAAGTATTACTAATTGTATCAAAAGCTTGTATGTTGTTAGCTAAGTTAAAATTTTGAATGATTAATTTTTTGCTTGAGTCCGTAGTTTTAAATTGTAGTGTAGCTTCCCCAATATTTATTTTTTCTTTTGAATTGGGTAGGTCTTTTAATTCAAAAATGGCAATCATATTATGACCACTTCCAACCTCACCACCTTCTAGTTCACTATTATTATCTATTATTGCCGATTTTTTATTGTCAAACCCTATTAATCTATATTCAGAAATATTCTTTGAATTAAATTCAATATTAATTGAAGCATCATTGGCTACAGAATATAAAGTTTTTGTAAATTCAGATACCAGAACTTTTTGAGCTTCTGCAAGATTATCAATGTATGCAAAATTTCCCCTTCCTTTTTTAGCTAAAGTTTCTAATTTACTATCTTTATAATTACCCATACCAACACCCAAACAAGTTAAATAAATGCCACTTTGCATATAACCAGTTATTAGGTCTTCTAAAGCTTTTTCGGAGTTAACGCCAACATTAAAATCTCCATCTGTTGCTAATATTACTCTGTTGTTGCCACCAGGTATAAAAGTTTTTGCAACAGATGCATAAGCTGTTTGTATAGCTGCTTGGCCTGGAGTATCTCCACTGGCAGATAAAGAATCAATTACATTTTTAATAGCTACTTTTTCGCTACCACTTGTTGCATCTAGCACTTTTGCTACACCACCTCCATAAATTACAATTGTTACTAAATCTATATCTCTTAAATTATCTACCAACATTTTAAATGCCGATTGCAAAAGTGGTAACCTATTAGGTTTATCCATAGAACCTGAAACATCTATTAAAAAAACTAAATTGCAGGGAGGTATAGTATCTAAATTTAATTTAGGGGCATTAATTGTTAAAAATAATAAGCTGCTGTTATTATCCCAAGGGCAGGTTGATAAATAATTTTTTACACAAAATTCATTAACCTTAGTAATGTTCTTATCTCGGTTTAAATTATAATCAAAATAGTTGAGCATTTCTTCTATTCTAACAGCATTTACTGGTACTGTAACTCCATTATTTAAAAACCTTCTGATGTTACTATAAGAAGCACGGTCTATATTTAAACCAAAACCTGTTTCGGGATAAATGGATGTTTTTATAAAATCATTTTCTACTAAATTGCTATAACTTTCGCCATTAGTAGAAAATAAAGAATATTGCTCTGCCAATAATTTTTTTGTTTTAGAACGTAAATTATTCTTCATTAAACTGGCTGTACTAGCTAGCATATTCATTGTTATACTTTGATACTGCCTAGTGTTTACTGCTTTTTTTAAAACTTCATAACCTGGTAAGGTTAGCAATATTGTATCAATTTCTAATGTACTTGGTATTCCAAATGAACCAGAATTTCCGCTTGTATAAGAAAATCTAAAATTATTTTTTGAAAATAAACTAATTTTTACGTTAGGTAAAAACTTGCCTTTTTCATCTTTAATTTCACCTCGTAAATAATATTGAGCTGATAAAGGAATGGAGTAAAAAAATAACCATAATATGCAAGTAAAAATAAATTTCATTAAACACCAAGGTTTAGCCTTTTAATAACGAATTAAATATAAAAAAGTATATAATTGCTCTTATTTTTTCTCTGTTAAAATATCCTTACTGATAACATTGGCTAACATTACCGCCCATTCTTGCATAGCTAAACCAGAATAGTGCAAACCATCTGCAGCTAATAATTGTTGGTTATCTTTTGCAAGTAAAGAATGGTTAGTTATATCAATAAAGTTAGTTTTATTATTTTCTGCTAATTGTTTACATATTAAATTATAACTTTCTATAGCCTTAGTTATGCTTTTTTCATCTCTATCTTTTGCAAAAGTTGTAACACCCCAATTGGGTATAGATAATACAATTACCTTATTACTGTTAAACCCAACAAGTTGTAAAGCTTTGTTTATTAGCCATTCAAAATCTTTTTTAAATTCTTCTATCTCTAAGCCTCTATATTGATTGTTTACACCAATCAAGAGGGTAACATAATCGTAATTTTCCAGCAGTGTTATGCCAGATAAATGTTCTATAAGTTCAAAGCTTGTCCAAGCAGTTTTAGCAACTATTTCTGGTGCATAAAAGTTACACCCCTTCTTTCTTAATAATTGTATTGTTTGATAAGGAAAGCTGTCATGAATGGGTACATTTTCTCCAATAGTATAAGAATCTCCTAAGCAAAGAATTGTAAATTTTTTTTGATTCATTTAGTAAACCTTTTTCAGCAATAAATGTAATTAATAACAACTAAATATTACAAGTAGAAAAATGTTGATTTTTAAAAGGTGAATTGTATGTTTATATCAACTCCGAAATATTGTCTTCAGATAACTGAGAAGTTGAATAATTTTCTTTTTTAAAAATATATCTCCCTAAAAACAGGCAAGCTAATAAAACCACTACGCTTAAATAGCCTAACCATTTATAATGGTGTAGTTTTCCATCGTTTTCTTTTATTACAATTACCCCTGCAACTAAAGAAGCAATACTTGTACCTAATTGCTGAACACTACTGTTAAAACTCATAAAACTACCTCTATGTTTAGCTTGTACTGCATTACTTATCATTGCTTGTGCAGTTACACCTCTTCCTGTAGCAACTGTAAACCAAAAAGCAAACATTACAAGTATAATCCAAAATGGAATTGCAGGTACATGTGTTACACCAATTACCAATGGTAAACTTATAAAAATGCAGATACTAAATACTTTTAGCTTTCCATACTTATCAGAAATTCTACCTAATATATTGGCAGATATAAATGAAGCAATGCCGCCAACTAAATAAATCATAGGTGTTAGCTGCTTAGAAAAGCCGTTATTAAACTCCATATATGGGTTTATAAAAGGAATAATTAAAAAATGCCCTAGCATAACTAAGCCACTAAACGTAAGTGCCAAAATTAAATTTCTATCTTCCCTAATAATATGTAATGCTTCAAAAGGCGATTTCTTTTCTGACTTATTTTGTAAATGATGGTCTATTGCAGGAACATATTTTTGTATTAATGGAATGAGAATAGTGCCAACAATTGCTACAAAAATAAAAGGAGCATGCCAACTAAAAAGATTGGCTAAGTATAAAGAAAAAGGAACTCCAAAAGTACTTGCAATAGCAAAAGCACTCATTACAGCACCCATAGCTTTTCCTCTTCTTTCATAAACAAACACATCGGAAATGATGGATAATACTTGTGCACCAATTAAGCCACCAAATAAGCCAGCTAAAATTCTTGCAGCAAGTAATAAATGGTAAGTAGGAGCAATACCACAAGCTAATGTGCCTAAAAGAAAACCAGAATAAGCAAATAACAATACTTTTTTTCTGTCGAAACCATCCACAAAAAAAGCTGCAGTAAAACCAGAGAAAGCTGCACTTAATGTATATGCTCCCACCAAAAAACTAAACTGAGTGGTTGTAATATTAAAATAAGGCATTAGGTAGTTGCCTAATGGCATTAATATCATAAAATCTAGAATATGGGTAAAATTTATACAGGCTAGTAAAAATAAAATTATACGTTCGTTTTTATTCATAATAATTTGCAAAAAGGGCTGCAAAGTAGGTTTTAAAAATTTAAGTTCTCTAGTAAATTGATGAATAAAATTAATTTCAGGTTATTTTAACATGGCTATTTTTATTGATATGTAATTTTTTTTTTGATATTTTAAAGATACTTTTTGTAGAAAAGATGTCTAAACCCCTACCTTTGCGGCTCAAAAAAATTGAAGGGTATATTTTATACAGTTGAAGTGTGCGACGCAACGGAAGCTGAATATTGTAAAACTGCCCATTACAAAAAAATTAAAACACACAAATACAAGCGTTATGGCAGATTTAAAATTTCAACGCAACTTCGGTATTGCAGCACACATTGATGCTGGTAAAACCACCACTACTGAGCGTATTTTACGCTATACAGGTATGATTCATAAAATTGGAGAAGTACACGATGGTGGTGCAACTACTGACTGGATGGAGCAGGAAAAAGAAAGAGGTATTACAATTACCTCTGCTGCGGTTAGCTGTCAATGGAATTTTCCTACTATTTTAGGAAAAGCTACACCCGAAACCAAAAAATATTATTTTAATATAATTGATACTCCGGGCCACGTAGATTTTACAGTTGAGGTAGAACGTAGTATGAGAGTTTTAGATGGTTTAATTGCCTTATTTAGTGCAGTTGATGGTGTAGAGCCTCAATCTGAAACAGTTTGGCGTCAGGCTAACCGTTATAAAGTACCAAGAATTGGTTTTGTTAACAAAATGGACCGTGCTGGTGCCGATTTTTTAAATGTAGTTAAGCAGGTAAAAGAAATGTTGGGAGCAAAATCAGTTCCATTGCAATTACCTATTGGTGCCGAAGATAATTTTAAAGGTGTGGTAGATTTAATTAAAATGAAAGGTATTGTTTGGCATGCTGAAACAGAAGGAATGACTTTTGATGAAATTCCAGTACCAGAAGATATGATGGAAGATGTGAAATTTTGGAGACAAAATTTAATTGAAGCAGTTGCTGAGTACGACGACAAGTTGATGGAGAAATTCTTTGAAAACCCTGAAACTATTACAGAAGAGGAAGTTCACGAGGCAATTCGTAAAGCTTGTATTGATTTAAGCATTGTGCCAATGATGTGTGGATCTTCGTTTAAAAATAAAGGTGTACAAACTGCCTTAGATGCTGTTTGTAGATACTTGCCAAGCCCTGTAGATATTGAAGATACAATTGGTACTAACCCAGATACTGGAGAACAAGAAGTTAGAAAAGCAGATGCTAAAGAACCATTCTCGGCTCTTGCATTTAAAATAATGACCGATCCTTTCGTAGGTCGTTTGGCTTTCTTCCGTTGTTATTCTGGTCATTTAGATGCTGGTTCTTATGTATTAAATGTAAGAAGTGGTAAAAAGGAACGTATTAGCCGTATAATGAAAATGTTTGCAAATAAGCAAAACCCAATTGATTTTATTGAAGCTGGAGATATTGCTGCTGCAGTAGGATTTAAAGAAATTAAAACAGGTGATACTTTGTGCGATGAAAAAGCACCTATTACCTTAGAAAATATGTTTATTCCAGAACCTGTAATTGCAATTGCAATAGAGCCTAAAACACAGGCAGATGTTGATAAAATGGGTATGGCAATTGCTAAACTAATTGAAGAGGATCCTACATTACGTGTAAATACAGATGAAGACACTGGACAAACTATTTTACGTGGAATGGGAGAGTTACATTTGGAAATTATTATTGACCGTTTAAGACGTGAGTTTAAGGTTGAAGTAAACCAAGGTGCCCCACAAGTTGCTTATAAAGAAGCTTTCCACTCTACAATTGAGCATAGAGAAGTTTTGAAAAAACAATCGGGTGGTAGAGGTAAATTTGCTGATATACAATTTGAAATTGGGCCAGCAGATGAAGAGTGGATTAAAGAAAATGAAGGTAAAAGCTTCCAGTTTGTGAATGATTTATTTGGTGGTTCAATTCCAAAAGAATTTGTACCTGCTATAATTAAAGGTTTTGAAACATCAATGGTAACAGGTGTTTTAGCAGGTTATCCTGTAAACAATATGAAAGTTCGTGTTTTTGATGGTAGTTACCACGATGTGGATTCTGATTCAATGAGTTTTGAGCTTTGTGCAAAATCTGGTTTCCGTGAAGCTGGTAGAAAAGCAAAACCTGTTTTACTTGAACCAATTATGAAAGTGGAAGTATTAACACCAGACCAATACATGGGTGATGTAACAGGTGACTTAAATAGAAGACGTGGTATGTTAGAAGGAATGGATAGCAGAAATAACCTACAAGTTATTAAAGCAAAAGTTCCGTTGAGTGAAATGTTTGGTTATGTTACACAGTTACGTTCTTTATCATCTGGACGTGCAACTTCTACAATGGAATTTTCTCATTACACTCCTGCTCCTAATAATATTGCAGAAGAAGTAATTGCAAAAAATAAAGGAAAAGTAAAAGTAGAAGAATAGTTCAATTACTTTTATAAAGTATCATTATAATCCCTGAACCTTATGGCTCAGGGATTATTTTTGAAAATGGTAATTAATAATTGTTTGATTGGTAGTCTCAAAAAAAACCATTAGCTTTTAACTAATGGTAGTAAAACATGTATAAATAATTTAATTATGCAAGGGCTTTTTTAACAAGATCGGCTGCCTCACTTAACAAAATGGCACTTTGTACTTTTAAGCCACTTTCATCAATTAATTTTTTAGCTTCTGCAGCATTTGTACCTTGTAAACGAACAATAATTGGAATATTAATATTACCCAATTTATTATAAGCCTCAATAACACCAGCAGCAACACGATCGCAACGAACAATGCCACCAAAAATATTAATTAATATAGCTTTTACATTTGGGTCTTTTAAAATAATTTTAAAACCTGCTTCTACCGTTTGGGCATTTGCTGTACCACCAACATCTAAAAAATTGGCTGGTTCGCCACCACTTAATTTAATCATATCCATAGTAGCCATTGCTAAGCCTGCACCATTTACCATACAACCAACATTGCCTTCAAGTTTTACATAATTTAGGTTAAATTGGCCTGCTTCAACTTCTGTTGGATCTTCTTCAGTAATATCTCTTAATGCAGCTAAATCAGGATGACGCATTAAAGCATTTTCATCCAATCCCATTTTACAATCTACAGCAATAATTTTATCATCGCTTGTTTTAAATAAAGGATTTATTTCTAACATAGAACAATCTAACCCCACATAAGCATTGTAAAGATTAGTTACAAATTTTACACAGCTTTTAAAAGCATCGCCACTTAAGCCTAAATTAAATGCAATTTTACGAGCCTGAAAACCTTGTAACCCCCCAGAAGGATGCACCCATTCTTTAAATATTTTTTCTGGAGTGTTGTGTGCTACTTCTTCAATATCCATTCCACCCTCTGTAGAATACATGATTACGTTTTGACCTTTAGCTCTATCTAATAAAATAGATAAATAAAACTCTTTTACAGGATTTGGGCCAGGGTAATAAACATCTTGTGCAATTAAAACCTTGTTTACTTTTTTACCAGCAGGGCCTGTTTGTATGGTTACTAAAGTGCCACCTAAAATTCCTTTTGCATAAGTGCTAATATCTTCTAAACTTTTGGCAACTTTAACTCCATTTAAGCCGCTTTCATTTACTTTTCCTTTTCCTCTGCCACCAGCATGAATTTGAGCTTTAATAACTGCAAAATTGTTATTGGTTTGTGTTTTAATTTGTCTGTAAGCATCTTCTGCAGCCATTACACTTTCTACAGCTATACCTTCTTGTACAGGTACATTGTACTTTTTTAATAATTCTTTAGCTTGGTATTCATGTAAATTCATGGTAGATTATTTTTATGCGGCGAATATAAGTTAAGTTTAGTAAAATTGATTTAAACTTTATTAAGATTAGAGAATTAAAGCTGAATTTTTATTGTATATTTTTTATGTTTAAATAACTTAATTTATTACAATTGTAAATAATTTATAAAACTTTACTGGTATAAATTTAGGCAGCCGTTTAAGCCTAAATACTATCTTGTACTTAACTTATTACTACAATTTTTGTATGATGTAAATTTTACTTTCCAACTTTATTTTTGAAATACTTACTAAATATATTGGCTTTTGGTTTTGCATTGTTACTGTTTAACTCTGCTAATGCACAAATAATAACAACATCTAATAAGGTTGTAAAAAAAATTGCTTCTAAAAGTATGTTTGCTTTTGATGGCAGAAAAATTGTGCCTCATACAGTTATAATTTATAATTATGATAGTTCATTTTATAGTATTGATTATACGAAAAATATTATTAATTGGTTAAAGCCAACAGCATCAGATAGTGTTTTAATTGAATACCGGTATTTTAATTTCAAGATAAATGAGAATGCTTATAGATACAATTATGATAGTGTAATAAATAATTTTATTGCTGCACCTCAAGTAATCAGCCAATCCAAACAAAATGAAAATGTTGGTTTATTTGGTCAAACTAAATCTATTAATTACAATGGAAGTTTTGGAAGAAATTTAAGCTTTGGAAATAATCAAGATGCAGTTTTTAACTCACAATTGAATTTGCAGATAAGTGGTATGTTGGGAGATAGCATAGAAATTGCTGCTGCAATTACAGATAACAATATACCAATTCAGCCAGATGGAACTACGCAACAATTGAATGAATTTGATAAAATTTTGCTTCAGTTTAAGAAAAGAAATATGCAATTAGATTTAGGAGATATTGATGTAAGAAGTAATCAATATTATTTCCTGAATTTTTATAAAAGGTTACAAGGTGCTAGCTATAAATCGTTAAACAGTAAGAAAAATAGCAACTTCTCTTTTGCAGGTGCTATTGCAAAAGGAAAGTTTGCAAGAAATATTTTTAATGGGTTAGAAGGGAATCAAGGGCCTTATAAATTAGCAGGTAATAACAACGAATTTTTTTTAATTATTCTGGCGGGCACAGAGAGAGTTTTTATGGATGGTGAAATGTTACAAAGAGGCGAAGACCAGGATTATATTATAAATTATAACACTGCCGAAATTGTGTTTACACCAAAGCACATGATTACAAAAGATAAAAGAATTCAGGTTGAGTTTGAATATGCCGATAGAAATTATTTAAACTATTTGGTTTATGCTGCAAAGGAAATGAAAGTAAATAAAAATTTACAAATTAATATAGCTGCATATAGTAATAACGATGCTAAAAATTCTCCAATTAACCAACAGCTGAATGCAAATCAAAAACAATTTTTAAATAGTTTAGGAGATAGCATTGAACAAGCTTTTTATCATTCTGTTGTTTTAGATTCTTTCTCTAATACAAAAATTTTATATGCAAAACGAGTAAACCCCATCAATGCTTTGTGGGATAGTATTTATGTTTATTCAACCCATGCAGATAGTGCAAAATATTATTTAAACTTTATTGAGGTAGGCATTAATAAAGGAAATTATATACCTCTTTTTAATAGTGCTAATGGAAGAGTTTTTCAATATATTGCCCCTGTAAATGGTGTAAAACAAGGAAATTTCGAACCAGCTATTTTTTTAGTAACTCCTAAAAAGCAACAAATTTTTACTGCAAATGCAATATACAATATCAATAGAAAAACTATTTTAATTACCGATGTTGCTTTGAGCAATTATGATGTAAACACTTTTTCTTCTAAAAATAAAAATGACAATATTGGATTTGCTGCTAAATTTTTACTTCAAAATAATAATACCTTCCATAATAAATATCAACTACAAACTAAAATTGGGTACGAATGGGTTAATGAAAAATTCAAACCTATTGAAAGGCTTCGTACAGTTGAATTTGCCAGGGATTGGGGCTTGCCGTTAATTACCAGTGTGGCTACAGAACATTTACCACAAATATCTCTTGAGTTAAATAATTTAAACAATAATAATAAAATACAGCTTACTACAAATGGGTATTTAAGAAGTGACAAATACCATGCAATAAAAAACCAAATTTCACTTTATCAATATCAACCCAAAAATGCAATTACCATAAAATTAAATTCAAGTTTGGTAAATATTGTTACACCAAATAGTAAAGGATATTTTGTAAAAATTAACTCTGAAGTTTCCAGAGTATTAAAACAAATTAATAATTATGAAATTGGCTTTAATTATAGTTTAGAAAGAAATCTTCAATCCAATAAATTTATTAGTAGCTTAGAACCTATTTCTTTTTCATTTGAAAATATAGGAGCATTTATAAAAAGTAATGAAAGAAAAAATAATCAATGGGCTTTCCATTTTTTTACACGGAAAAATGAATTGCCTTTTCAAAGCCAGTTATTACAAACAGATAGAAGTAATAACTATAATTTTAGCCTACATTTATTGAACAACCATAATCATCAACTTAAATTTAATGCAACCTACAGGCAATTATTTGTTCAAAATAATTTTTTAACCAACCTACAACCAGATAAAACTTTATTGAGCCGTACTGAGTATAAGGTAAATGAATGGAATGGTTTTTTAACAGGTTTTGTACTGTACGAATTAGGAACTGGCCAAGAACAAAAAAGAGATTTTACTTATATAGAAGTTCCTGCTGGTAGGGGAGAATATACATGGAATGATTACAATTTGGATGGCATTCCGCAATTAAACGAATTTGAAATTGCTTTATATCCGGATTTAGCCAAGTATATTAGAATATTTACTCCAACTAATCAATTTGTAAAAGCATCTTACTTACAGTTTAATTACAATTTACAAATTACACCCAAAGCAATTATGGCTAAATTTAGAAACGAAAAGTTTAAAAAATTTATTTCTAAATTCATCTTGCAATCATCGTTGCAAACCTCTCAAAAAGTTATTGCAGATAATAAAATTCAATTTAATCCATTTAAAAAAAATATAACAGATACAACATTAATTCATATTCAACAACAATTAAGTAATACCATTTCTTTTAATAGGTATAGTAATATTTGGGGTATAGATGTTAGCAATTTTCAAAATAAATCAAAAGCCTTATTAACGTATGGTTTTGAAAGCAGATGGATGAATGAATGGTTAGTTAAAACAAGAATAAATTTCAAAAAAGTATATACGCTGGAGCTATTAAATAAATTTTCAACTACTTCTTTAATTACACCATCTTTTAATAATAGAAACTATAATATTAAAAGCTTTAGTGTTGAGCCCAAATTAACTTATACTTATTTAACTCGTTATCGTTTACAACTCTCCTACATTTTTGTTCAAAAAGAAAACAATATTAT